>VOFC01005787.1_pt1 | contig 45744 bp, 81 predicted proteins | sample 5384161 | NCBI WGS metagenome assembly VOFC01 (sample SAMN12384722, study PRJNA508395) | human gut metagenome | isolation source: healthy gut B | host: Homo sapiens | reverse complement strand
TTTACAAAATACTATTTATTCATATTCAATTATATCAAGGATATGCTTAGCGAATCTAACAGTTGTTTTAATGGCTGTTTGTCATCTTCATTCTTAGCTGTTAATAATTTAACTTCTCTGTCAGCTAATTGATAAAATTCATCTTTTTCAGCATAATTCATAGCTTTTATATACAATTCAAAAAGCGTCTTCAATAGACATACCATCTGCCGAAATATTAGCTAACAATTCTCCCATACACACTGCTGCAACCGCTCTCACCATGCCACTGTTGCACTCGTTGTTGCTGCCGAAGCCGCCACCACTAAAGTACACGTACCAGCTGTAGTTCTGACTGTTCTCACTGCTACTCCAGACCCAGGTTTCATCAGAATCTTCTGTAGGAAGCAAACATTCATCGGGACATCCAATTTCTTTCATTGCTTTGTTTATCTCATCACGATATGCGCAAAGAACTCCTAGCTCCATCAAACAAGGCAAATACCACTGGAGGCCACCTTTTGATAGTTCCAGCAGCGTTTGGCGGCAGTCATTCCATCAATATCAGTTTGTGCTTCTACAATACGTTTGGTTAGATCAAGTCCGGAGAAAGTTTGCATAGCAACGGATTCATTCTGCTCTTCCGTTAAGATCCTATCAGTATTTCCCCATTGTTCTTGCCAAGTGTCAAACGCCAAAAATACGGCTCATAAATTTGTTGTTACGATAATGCCAATAGCATTAGTATAATTCATACCTTCTTGCTCTGAAATCTGCGATTTCATACTGTTTCTTGTCGGCTCCTAAAACCGAAATAGAATACTTTTCCATACTTGTAAATTATTATTAATATTGATTTTAGAACCACACCAATAGCCTTGGAGTCTTCCAATAAAAATTGAATACTGGGAATATCTCTTTAAGTGTGGTGGTTATTTTTCCTGTAATATTTTTCACATGTCTAATTCGCAAATGATTAGCTGTTACGATATAGTCCTATTCCTGGTGTAAACCCTATTTGCGAAAGAAGCGATTTCAAGAATACTTTTATATGTTGCTTTGCGCCAGTAATTGAACGATAGCCAAAATCAATGTTAGCTACACGCTTGATACACTTGCGTCTCATTTATTTTTCAGCTTGTTATTAAACTTGATCTTTCCATTTTTATATAAATCAATTTTCTTTTTACGATACTTCCGTTTTAACTCTGTCCAATATTCAGTTGGATATTGTTTAGAGTACTTGCGTGTAGGGGGAGATAGTATAGATTGTATAAGCCGTTTGCTTACATTAAACATTGCGGCCAACTTTCTTTGACTATATCCTTCACGGGCCAAAATCTGAATGGCCTGGCGTTGTTCTGGGGACAACTTAGCGCGGCCATCAAACCTGGTTCCTGCCAACTTGATATTCTCAATTTTCAATGGCATATTTATTACTGTTTTAATGTGAATAGATTTTATAGTTTTATATGGTGTGAATAGTTGTCCACTTTAACCATTGTTTAACACAAAAGGCTGCTCTATTTTGTTAGAACAGCCTTTTGCTTTACAGACATCACTTTAACTATGGTCGATTGTACCTTAGTCCGTCTGTATGAATAAACCATTTCTTCAAACTTCCGTCTGGCTTCTGAACTTTTTCAATATCCACTGTTAACCAATGAATAGCTCCTCACCGAACTTGATTTCCCTTTTGGTCGGGTGTCTCCAATAATCAATCGTCTTTTTATGTCCCATATTAATCATCGTTTATTGCTACAGATTTTACTTTGTCTGTAACAGGCATGTATTCTATAAGATATGCAAGGTGTCCAGGAACAATATCCTCCAGTTCAATATCTACCTGGTTGCCCCATTCGTTATCAAAAGCCGATAATTCAATGCATCCGTCATGCAACCATACCTTATGAATCACGACATCCATAAGTCCGTCATTAAGGTTGACCAAGATTATAGGCGGGTCATATAATTCTTCCTCATCGTTTTCATCATCAATCCAGACAAATTCGCCACCATGAGCTTCCAATGCTAAATGTAATTCTCTAGCTTTCTTTTTTCTAATTTTATCACACATGGCATAAAAATTAGAATGTTCCATATATTCCATGATAATTCAATATTTTATGACCTACAAACACAAATATATTCTCCGGCAATTTTATATTCTTCATACCGTCCATCCCAAGAATTAAGTACCGAGCACCAACCATCCTCACTTATGATTGAATCAACCAATCACTCAACGAATCAGTAGTTCTTTGAGCCGCCACAGATTCACGCCAAAAACACGCGTATTCATCATCATTATGTACTCTATCACTAGCTATATTAGTCAGTTCATCTTCTGTACCAATATAATAATCAATACCATTTTGCACAGTATAGTTGTTCACCATAGGAACATTCTTCAAATGTATCATTCAAATCACCGAATGTACATCCCAAATGTACTCCCAGAGCTACAAATCGTTTGGCTTCATCTTCGTCACATTCGCGTAAATCCATTACTTGCCAGATAATTTCTTTTGTGGCAATAAACCCTTCTTTACCCATGTCAAAAACCGCTTCCAGTTCTTCTGTTAACGCAGTTTCTTCTTCTTCAACAAGGTCACAAATATTATTTATGATCTCTTCAATATTATCTGGAAGCGGACTGTATAACCAACCATTACCATATTTATATCCATTATCTACATATAAACCTTTTATAGCAAGAAAGAAACATTTTACGTTGTAGTCTGAAGATGTATGGAAGTATTTGTTTGACAATCCAAGGATATATTGAATGGGATTATTCCTCATTTTCTCATAAAGCACATTTCTCACCTGTATTATAGCCGCGTCACTAATGTTAAAATTCTTAACAAGAATCTGAAAAGAAATATCATCAAACTGTTCACGGTAATGCTCATTATATATGTTTTAAACAACTCCACAAAGTAATTGTAGTCGTTAACATATTGCTCGCCGTTTAAATATTCATCTTGACGAATCGTACCGCCAGACATACCACCTAGATGATATTTGTTCCAAAAATTCCAGAAGTTTCTTTTGTCCTTCTGTACGAGGAATTATATGATCGTAGCATTGCCCAGCACCCATACCTCCAGCCCCACATACCGAAACACTGAAACTTTGTTTAAATTTTTGCAATGTTTCACGTTAGTTTATACGAGTAGATTCTTCCTTATAAACCTCAAAATCTACAGTCCAACTGTTTTTATTTTCGTCCCGAAATTGACGGAACGTTTGAATATTATATCGTTTCTCATAATCAATCTTTTCTAATTTTATTTTCATAAACCAGAGGAAATGCACCTAAACTGGTTTATGAAAAACTGCCCTGATTAAGTTATTTACGCCATTCCTTCATTTTAGCAACCACATCAATGTTGTTGTCATCCAGCATTTTCTTCAACATACCAATCAAACGCCAACCTTCTCTATTCTCATACAACTTTTGCCTTCTTGTTCAAAAAGGCAAGGGATGCGTTTTTACCTAATGTTTTTCCATTGTCATCTATGACAACGCAATTATGAAAACGAATCATGTTCTGCATTGTAAAGAACGCTCCAGATCCTTTGTAAGCATCTAGCCATGCTGCATTTTGAGGAGTATCCCAATGCATTTTGATACGCCTTTTATTGAACTCCTGTACCGAATGCCAAAGTTCATAAGTGTTTCCAGCATGTTGTATTTTGTGTACTGCAAACAACAATGGCTTAATTATTTTTCTATCAAAATCATCTACGAATATGTTTTGACCATTGATACGTTTATATGGTATCCCTTTTACATTTTCTCAATTTCAACTTCTCAAATCTCTTTTGAGTTTCTCGATATAGTCTTTTGCCATATCTAACACCACTCTTTTGTTAAACCAGCGATTTCGATCTCTGAAATTATCGACATCACCGTTCTGCATCATTTTGTGCTGGGCGTACAACTCGTTATTTAACATCTTCCACTGATATTCATATCCCATACTATGAATCACCTCTGAAACTCCAATCGGCTTATAAGCACCGTGGGTATTGGTAGTTATATAAATTATGCGAACATCTGTGCCATTACCCAACGTCTGAATAATTGCCGATTAGAATTGTGCCTTGAATTATAATGGCCTGGAAGATTGGATCATCTTCTTCCAAGATACTAATGACACCATCTCTTTTGAGGCTATAAACTCAAACCATCTGCACTTTGCATTGCAAAAAAGCTCACTAACATCAACACCAGCTTTCTTTTAGAGCTTCAATACGCTCCTTAGCTTTGGTTTGATTAGCTGTAAGCGTAAACTCGGTACCACACTCAGGACATTCAAATTTTAACTGTTTCATAACCTATTAATAATTTAATTTTTAGTCTGATTATTTATTTCTCTACTGTAACCCAGTTTTTGAGAATTACTAAATCTCTATCTTTGTTGCTTTGCCAAAACCATTTACCCATTTTATTAGCATCCCAACCTATACCCAATATTATTTGACAGAGAATGTATAATTCCAATTCGACTTGTGCTATATCTCGACCAACTCCAAACAACATGTCTTCATCCTCTAAATCTTTATCAGACAAAGCCTTAAAGTATTTTCGGCTTTTACATTCACTCATTGTTGATGGAATAGAATGTTTATATCGAGTATATAAATGCTCTACATTAGACAGAAACTCATCAAGAGAAGCGCATAATTCCACACCTAAGTCTCCCTCATACTGCGAATTCTGTATAATATATTGGCCATTAAGTTTGAAACTTCGTGTTTTAAAAAATCTACTTTAAACTTGGTTCCCTCTACAGCCTGTATTGATTCTTGATAAATATTTTTCATAATGTTTACTTTTTGATTTTATACTCAAACCTTTGACACATTTCTTTAAAAGTCTGATACTAACATCCAGAATACGCCGGAATATAGGTTTATAAAACCGTAGATGCCGGCGTAATTGTCGGATAGTTGTTAAACGCAAGGTTCTTGTATAAATGAAAGTTGTGTTACTTATAAAACAGCCCCCATTTAGCGTGACACATGTCTATGTGCTTATGATATATACTGTATCAAGTAAGATACCCGCGTAATCCTAGGTCATACATAGGATGACCGTCATCACGCGGACATCATATCTTGTCCAGTATGTTAAATTACTAAATCCCAGACTGTAAACTTTGTGTTAAGTAATAAGTTGTAATTCTCAAAATATTGGCACATTTCTATACTTATTCGATTTAAAAGCTGGTGTGATCAGGAACGGACCAGGACAATTAGTACTCGGTCCTTCCTGATATATAACCAGCTATATAAATGATATTTCTTGAATTACATATCTGTGCTAAATAGTTATCCTCATAATACTGATACATTACTTTTACCCAATAGATGTATTCCGGTTGATATTCCTGGAGCAGATGAGTTATCGACTCATAGATCCAGGAAGCTGCTCACCGGAACAGTAAACAAATGTATTCCTTGAATAACTTCGAATGTATTTCGCTTATTTTACAAGTCCTCAAATGAATGGCACATCACTTTACTCTCATGATAATTATAAATATGACCTGATCGAGAACCTGAGGTGAGAGGCTATGCAGCCTTGTAACCTCCGGTGAACGATCAATAGTTCATACTTTTAGAATATGAAATTTTCTTCTTGAACTTGCCTGCTGTGCTGCTTTATAAACCCTCATAACAATCGACACATTTATTTATCTTCATTGATATAATCCAGATGATTATATGGTACCCGGAGTAGATACTGAAGGATGTAATCCTTCAAGGATAGAATCGGGGTACCTAATATATAATCTGGATATTAAACACTTGTTCCTCGGATTCATTTACTGTGTGTTCAGATTGTAGTTACAATATTGCCACTAAAGTATTGTACGCTGCTCTTCTGGTTAAAATAGCATTCTGCATACAACCTATTGTCAAATAACCTTCAATTTCTTTACTCTTAGATTTATTTCGATTAGCCTTTACGTTCCGACCAATACCTCTAACAACACAACCATCCGGCTTATCCTTAACATAGCCAAGGCCACCAACTTTATGTTTCCCAGTTTCAACGGCTCTAAGGCAATCCATTACGAATTTATTCAATTCATTAATATCAACCCGAACATTACATACTGGAAGGGTCTGAGTCGCCCAACTATATTCTCCATTGCCTTTATATAAATATCGGTTAACCGAATCCACAGCCTTCTTCAACGTAATACCACGTTTTCTGATGGTTCTGATTCTATTTCTTTCTGGAAGGTTTTAAGACGATTGGGAGAGAAAGAAATCATACTTCCCTTTAATGCTGAAACCTAGAAATTTAAAACCACTTGTCCATAGTCAGGTACTCTACTTTCTTGGGATTCAAATTCATTGATTTTTCGGCCAATCTCTTTTGTAAAATGGTCATAGCCTTTCATAGTCCGGACCAACGAACAACATATCATCCGAATACCTTACGTAAAACCCATTCAATTGGGACAGTTCATCATCCAGGCTATATAGCAACACGTTGGCTAACCAGCTTGCTACTGCGCATCCTTGTTTAAGTGATTGATATTTTTCATGCAGTTCGTTGTTCTCATCGAAATACAATCCGCAATGATAGTATTTTCTTAATACATCAATTAACACAGAGTGACCATACTTAGCTTCTACCTTATCAAAAGCTGCGTCAATAAACCGGATAGGAACAGTGTCGAAATATTTACTTAAATCAGATTTCCAGCCCACATAACCATCACTTTTCATGTCAACAATTGTGTGACTTACTTCCAAAACCACTTTACCGCAACCAATACCGACCTGATAAGATTTACAAGCAGGATGAATCATCTCTGGCATTAAATCAAATAACAAATCGTTCGCGATGTTTAGGATTATACGGTCAATAGGTTCATTGACATATACAGTACGAAACTCTCCGTTATCCTTCGGGATTTGTGCAATATGTGGTGGTGTTATTTGATATTTACCATTCAACATAGCTTCTGCCATGCGAATTCTGGTTGGTTCTTCTGTCAGTTTGATAAGTTCGCTCTTCCGAATATCCTTCAGAACGCCTTTCTCAATTGCTTTTGTCCATCTATTAATGTCGAAGAACATTGTAAGAATCTTATCTTTCATTTTATATCTCCTTTCTTTTTTGAGTTGTTCCTTATATCTCCTGTGCTCACGAATTGTTGCTGCCCATTCTGCTTTTGTAGGTTTGTATCGCCCTTCTGCTTTACGTTGTTTTAAACTCTCTTTATTTTTCAAATATTTGTCTGGGCAACAAATAAATTGAATAAGACGCTTGCTCACTCCAAATATTTTAGCAAGTTTAGAGTAACTGATTAATTGCTTTTCTCTCAACCATTTTATATATTCTTTTTTGGTCTGGAGTGAGCTTTATTCGTCTATCATATTGGGTTCCAGCGATACGAATCTTTTCTGATTTATACGGCATCGTTTTTAGGATACATTAAATCATCGTGTAAATTGTTAGGACATCGTTCATCAAACCAATGCCAGACATCTAACTTTGATGTTCCGGTTAAGAAGTTGAGGAAGTCTTCTTCAATCTCATCATCATTGTTGACCGGAATATCCCCAAACATTTCCCATAATTCTGAAAGAGTGCATAATTCTACATGCTCTTCACAAATATTACACCAGCAATCTTCTTCCTCAACTGAATCATTATAGCTGATTTCATCTGTGTTTGGATTTACCCATGCTCTTTCTTCAACATTATTACTTCCACATTTGGGGCAATACAATGCGTCTAATGACTTTATCCCCTTCTTTTTAAACACTATGTCAAACTGTTTGAGATTTGAAAGTTCGGTGAGAACCATTTCTGTAATAAAGGCCATCTTATTAATTGTTCATCTGATGATATTCCCCATATATTAGCCGCAGCTTGTACTGCATTTTGCATGGAAAAACAAATTTGAGTCCAGTCATCGTACTCTTTTTTTATCTTCAAGGATTTCATGGATTAACGTTTTTTGGCTTTCTCAATGTACTCTTGATGGAATGATTTTGATGTTTTCATATCCTATTGTGTTAAGTTCTTCTAACAATGACCGATATTCTTGTTCAGTAGCTAAAGGCCAATTTTTCAGAATGTCAGGAGAGCAACCGGCGTGTTGTCCGATGTGCATATAGCTTGTCAATTTAGTTTTGGACCTATCCCAAAATTCATTCACAAATACAGCACATATTTCTCCTTCTTCTGAGATTTTACGAAAGTTATTTTTGTTTCATTTTTCATACATATCAATTGTTGTTATACCATTCTATTTCAGCATCATTTGCTTCACGATACAGCATATATACACCACCAATAGTTGAGTTGTAAATAAGGATGTATCCATCCTTTGATGTACGGAATCAGTGCCATTATTCACCCACCTTGGTTCTTCGCTGCGAATATCATCGTCAGCCCATTCATCGCTATCCCATTGCTTCAGATAATCAATAACAGCTTCTCCATTCGCATCGGTAAAGACAGTTCCAGACCCTTTACCATCGTACAGTTTATCACATTCGTCCAGCATATCTCCGTACTGGACATCAATTACAATTCTATAAAGCTTTCGATTTTCCATTGAACTTAAATGCGGCATAACTATCTTTTCTTATTGCGTTTACGATCTCTTCTTATTTGTTTCTTATTGCGCCCACTTTTAGTGGACGAACCTTTATATGCAGGAGGAACCCCGTCTCCACGGAGTCGATTTCTCTTCATAGTCTTCTACTCTCTCAAAATAGACGGTAGGTGGATTTTCAAATAATATCATATTCATTCTTTATTTAATCTCTTGCATCAGCCATTTTTCGGCCTTTAGCTGTTGCTGAATAGATATTCGGTTTATCACCTTTGAAACATTTAGTCTTTTATCCATTCATATCTTTCAGCTTCCCGGAGATAGAATAATATTCCATATTCAGATGTATTTTTCAACCAATCTAATTTCTTGATTTGCTCAAATGTCATAGGGCCGCCATATACAAGCGACGATGTTAACATCTGAACTCTTTTCTTTCAATGAATATTCACTCATATCTATTCTGTTTTGAGGGCTATTTAATTTCTCCTATTTCATATTTCTGTTTACCGAAGTAAAATCCAAAACATAGCCATTCAAACTCAAATTCATGGTTGTGTAAATTGATATTTATTGCCGGCAACAATGCCCAAAACTGAACATCAAAGTCAATATCTATTTTAAAAGTCCTTCTATTCATATCTTATTTATCATAAGTGCATGGGTATCGTCCAATTCAATAAATCTTCTGTGCGGTTGTTGCCAATGTTTCCCTAATGGATCAGTAATTGGCGGTATTATCTGTTCTCCGTTCATTTCTTGACCACTTAAAATTACCAAATCCTGATATCATAGTCTCTAAAATAATCTTCCAGTTCTTTTAGTCCTTCCAAACTATCAGTAACATTGTTCTATTAAGTCTATAAGTCTGTTTTAAATTATTTGGATAACTGCACCAAGTTTTATAATATTTAATGATAGGTTCAAGCAAGTAGAAATCATAACACATGCCTGTGAATTAGTGGACAATCATCACCTACAGATTTGATAATACGGCTTCGTCTGTATTTGTAAGTGTATTTTCATTTATATATTTGCCTGAAGATGAATAATATCTACCTTGTGTAATGTATGGCATAATATTATTATTGATATATCGGAAAGTAGAAATCAAACAAATTCTCTGCACAATCATCCTTATCAGATTTGAAATACGGACATTCAAACATTAATAAATATTTTAAATTAAAGTTATATCCACAATGAACCACCTTGGTACATTCAAAAGATTAAATATGAACCGCTGTCCACATTCCAGCGTTCATAAATATTTTTTGCAACCTTAAATTATTTTCAAATTAATTGTATCCGCTATAATTAACACTTTATCCAACTACATGAGAATGGTATTTGTCAATTTCTCGAAAGTTCTTAGAGACGTTTACATAATCTGAACCGCAAACCCCATACACTGATCCATTATATTCCAGCGTTCACGCTCAACAATTTCTTTTTGTACCTCTTCCGACAATTCATCAAAAGTGTTTTCTGCAATGTTATTGTTTTCATTGATTTAAGATTGTTGGTTTTAAACTCCATATAAAGGAACTCTGATATATTTGACTGGAAATTATAGGATATTCCCCATGTTCCAAAAAGTTTCAAAGAACCAATCAACAAGAAAGTCCCGGTCCTCGTTAGCTTGTTCGCTGTCTTCACCGGCATCTAATCTAGCAACCATAGCATTTACAAGAGGTGTGTCGTATGTAACCTCTCCATAAATATGATAAGGGTAGTCATAATCAATGTTATTGAAATTACCACAAATCCTGTGGTCCGGATTATGCAAGTATTTCTTCATATCAGAATTAAATTTCCAAGCCATTACGTAGCTGTCTTCTTCCAGATAGTCATCCGAAAAGCTCTCCATGATAAAATCTTTATTTTCATCATCAACCATGCTTTCACGTGCATCTTTGAGAATTTGGTAAAGGCGTGTCGCCATATTATCAATATTTATATACTTCTTTTCTTCCATTTTACTACTTTATTTGAAGTTGAATATCATTACCATAAGAATACATCATTACAGAAGCCCCACAAGGAGCATTTTTACCAGCATGGAAACATCTCACACCTATTTCACGAAGTTTCTGAAAAGCATCAAATGATTGATTTTCGTTTGGAAAATGTAATTCAATGGAATTGCTGACATCTACATGATGTACTTGCAAAGAGAGTGTGCGCTTGTTATTTGAAACTATAACATTCATGATTCCTCATCTATTTCTTGATAATATTGCTTATATCTTTCATGTGCTCTAAATGCTTCTGCAATGGTTTCAGAAAGGCAGGTGAACTTCAAAGGTGTTATTCTGGCAAAGTATACAATCCCATTAGTAGGGTAGCAGGTATTTGTCACTATCCTGTCCGGGTTGCCAAATAAGCCATGAACCTTGAAACGGTCATCGTCTCTTACTTGAAAATGCTTTGACAATGTTTTTAATGTTTCGTTGCCAGCCCTAACAGCTTCTTCCAAACTATCAAATATGCCTATAGTGATTATCTTTTTTACATGATGTTGCCGGACAAATGCCTGATGGCCTGTCGTTGTAACGAAATTCAATTGTTAACAGCTCTTTTTGCATATTCCCTTTTTATTTTTGTTTATGAATAGTTTTTGATGGTGTCCATAGTTGTCCACTTTTTGAAGATTAACTCGCTTTAACTTTAAAAGAAAAGGCGCAACCAGAACAATAACATTCTGATCGCGCCACCCTTCAAACATAAAACGTGTCGAACAACACACATGGAAACAACTAATTAAATGTAGCGCTCCGGGAATCGAATCCGGGTTTTCACCATAACGCTTTACTCGTGCTTACGATACTCTTTTCACTTTTTCAATATCATCCATATTGTTCCACCAATTTGAAAAGTCATAGTAAACAAGATCTTCATCAAATTCTTCTTCCCCATTTTCATCTGTAGAAATATAGTCTTTCTCTGTCAAGGCTGGCTATATTAAATCATATCTTCGGTGTCTGTGATACCATCAAACCAATCTTTGCGCTTCTTTCACATCATCTTCACTAACTCCTGCATCAAAATGTTCTCCATCCTTGTATCCAAGCCAGGCTGCGATTGTATCAAAATCAAACCAAAAAAAAATTATTTATGTCATCATCGGTCCAACCACTTTCAGGAGCAGCACTCTCCATTATGGATTCAATTTTATCTAGTTGTTCATCGGTACAGTTCGTTGCCCGATCCTCACCCCCACTCCAAAATTTGAAATCTCGAAGTGAAATTTCTGATATAATTTTCATAGTTCGTTTGTTTTTAAAAGTTCCTTAGCAACTCTTCCTACCCGCAGCAAGTATTCATTCCAGACTCTCCCATCAGAGATTCTGTTCTGAACAACAGCACTATAACCGCATTTAATATTCAATTCTCTCACATCATAAGGGGAAACAAGCATACCGCCATATTGCGCCAGGTTATAATCCGGTTCTTTGGGAAATGCTTTTATATACCTTTTTAATAATTTGAATACTCTCTTGCTTATCCTTTCCTTTGGATAACAATAGTTTCTCAATACTATTCATAACAGCATTGAGATTAGGATTTACTGAATACTTCATATTACAACAGTTTTATGTATGAATGTTCCAACGTTTTTCAGTCGCATTTGGAGACATAATAATTCCGCCGCAAATTTTATGTTCTCCATTTACCACCTCAGAAAATCCAAAACTGTTTTTCGGCAAAATCGCCATATATTTCAATATGTTGGTCAACAGCATATCTATCCCATTTTTGTAGTCTTTTTCAGGCAATCCTCAAAACTTGAATCTTGCAACTCCGAGGCAATATTCTTGACCTCTTTTACACGCTCTGATATTTCTGGGGACATTTTTAATTCCAATGGTTTGTTTATGGCTGCATACTCTTCAGGGTATTGAACGGAAAGTTGCTGTATCCGGCTTCCCCAAATATTATTGAATATTGAAATAATCTTACATTTGGATACTTTTTGAAGATGTGTCCCATCCCAATAAAAATACTTATTATAGTCCAAATCGTCCCGATAAAAACAATACTTGCGATAATAGCATGAGAATCTTTCATAATTGCAACCGGTTACTTTCTGACGAAAAAAAGACTTTCTACACTGGGGCCAATAAAACACAAATGTGTTCCGTGTGTGCGCACTAACCAAAAAAATGGCTCATTGGTCTTTTCAAGAGTTTTTCAAATCATACTTCTCGAAATCAGATATGCAAAAGTGAGTATCATACAACTCTTTTCGCATTTGTTCAATAATTTCTGGTATCATACTTCTTTATTTTAATTTTTCACTTTTTATCAATCTTCCAGTATAACCACGGTATTCAAGCAATGTCACAATAAGATGATCTGGCACATCTCTCAAACGTCTGTAATTTTCCGTTAACACTTCAAGCAGATATTCCTCATCTTGTCCCTGCAAAAGATTAGTCAATTCCCAGCCATAACTTGTGTACATACCTATATATTTACTACTTTGGAATAACGTAATTCTCCAGTGTATCCACGTCTACGCAATTCAGCAAACAACATGTTGTCATCAAAGTCAGACATTTTCAGAGTAGCTTTTACTCCTTGTTGAGTTATGCCCCGACTGGATTTGCGTCTTCTTTCTTTGTCACACTTCTTACAATAGTTTGCCAACCCATCTTTGGTTGCCTTGTTCTTAGAAAAAATTTGATTTGGGCAAACTCTGACCACATTCTTTACACACTTTTGTTTCCATTATTGTCTTGATATTAATTCTCCTCTTCAGGATGGAGTTTCAAATACTCAGGTAAGTTCACAGTCATATATTTGTTCCTTAGCAATTTCAGAAACAAGGGAATCTCCTTTAGTCTCCCAGAATTTCACCAACAAATCAATATTGGCGCATTCTGGGTGCTCTGTAATTATGCGCTCTCCCCTGATTTCTTTTTGGGATGCTATCAACTACATCGCACACATAATTCAAGCGGCAGGCTTTTTAATGTTAGTATAACAATAACACATCCCACGATTACTTTGAATATCTTTTTTCATTTGATACGTTTTTTACCGCTGTACATTTCCAGTGCACGCTCTACGAGTAAGTTCTGATTCCTGTCATCCAAATTGGCAAAAAAAATTCTTCTACCGCTCCATAATGACCATTTTGACTATTATATTCACGCCACTTGTTCCATAAATGTCTCCATCCACATTCGGCTTTTTCAAAAGCAACAGCACATTCGTGCTCATCCCAGCAATTCCACATATAGTAGAAGAAACTGGCTGTATCATTCTTTTTTACCATTATCTTTCACATCAATCATTATAAACTTGAAATATTTCCAACTCTCCAATACAATACTATATTGCTTCTCATCCTCTAGTTGGTACATGGTACCATCTTTCAATGTTAGGAAGTAAGTGTTTCCATCTATCCTCACAGTCTTCTCCACGCGCTGTATGTTTCCTGTAAATACTCGTATAGTTTTGGCATTTATCGCAATACAGGAAAACAACAGGTATATAACTACCAAGATTCTATAAAATTTACTACCAATTGCAGTAGCTACTTTGATATACTTTTTCCGCTTATATACCACAACATACTTCTTCATAGATTTACGCTTTAAATAAATCATACACAGTTTTCCGCTTCACGGTAACATTTTGAGATTTAGGCAAATAGAATGTCATATTTGCACAAGAGGTAGAAATGATTTTCACGCTCGTTCTTTGATTCTTGCTCGTTTCATGCTTTATTTTTTAAAGGTTTACAATCAGACACAAAAAATAGCACGCACTCAAAAAGTACATGCCACAATTAAAGTGGGTAACAAAGACTGCACTTCTTGCACGCCACGCTTCCACGTTCGTTTTACCCATAAAAATAGCACGCCTATATTCACCTCCAGACGTGCTATATATGTTATGACTTACCAGTTCTTTAGTTATGCAGCCATTCGCGCATCATATTCCGCACGCTTTTGAGCATTTCCCAGAACTTCCCATGCTGCATTTACCTCTTGCATCTTTTCATTGGAACCACCGGCATCAGGATGAGCAGATTTAGCAGCTTGTTTGTATGCAGCTTTAATTTCCGCTTCCGTAGCATCATGCTTCACACCCAAGATTTCATAATAGTTAGCGGCTTTTTGCGACTACTTCTTCAAAGTTCAAACGGAATTTCAGAGCATCGAAAGACGCTTTTGTAGCAGCATGGATTTTCTTCTTAAAATCACGCGCTGCACAATCCAGGTCTTTCTTTTGTAGGCACCAAACCAATACGGCTCCATACACTTCCCTCAACATCCCACTTCTTTGACACTTTGCAATCACTTGTACGCACTATGATTTCAGCCGGTGTACCGCTACGCAATTTGATGCAATACCACCATTATCCTCACGCAGCCCAGCTTCCACCGCTTTCACAGTCCAGAACGTAGCTACCACATTCTTCCACACGCGGAAAATCTCGTCCTGTGTCTTATCCTTTGGCGTGTATTCATCACCGGCAAAATTCAGTCCTGAATAATGCGTTTCTCCGTCACGGTTTACACTCTTATACACCAAAGTTACGCCTACCAACTCATTTGCGTTTAAGTTCTCAAATTGTACACTGTTATACCTACTAATTGTTCCCATGATTACTGTTTTTTAGGAATTTTCTGCAATAGCGCATTGTAGGCAATCGGGGAATCGAACCCCGACCTACCAAAATAGGAACGCACCACCGAAAACGTTTACACGCTTTCGATTGCGTTAAAGCCCAATCAGAGCATACTGGACATTCACCTATCCAGCACACTCTATGTACAACTTTTTTGCCCGTCACTAACAGCGCAACGGAGCCGTGCGCCCTGTGTATGAGTGCTCACCAACTGCAACCAAACCGATTGAATTGCAGCTTTTTACATACGCTTTCGCCTATGTGGTAGGTAATTTCCATCGTTACCGTTAAAGCACACTTTTGGCATACACTTTTTTCACTGTTAGGGGCTGCGTTGCGTTGGTGATTACATATATACGCAAGGGCATATATCTTTCTCAGTTCGCATTAGGGGCAGATTTTCACACCTTTGTGTAAACATCCGTTTTTCGGTATGCAGTTGGCAACTGGGCACAACTATGGCACAAAGTTTACACTTTTTCCCTTTTGCTGCATGGAGCTACGCACCTATGGCACGCTTTTGAAGCAGACTTATGTATATAGCTCCCCCATAGTGCCAGCGACGGTTTGCATGACAATCTTTAATAACTGACCATTACAGTTATGGGTATTCTTTTCCCGTTCACAAAACATCCCGTTTTATGTCTGAGCGTGCGCTTTTGCTTTCGCTTTCGCACTCCTTTTGCTTTTATGTACTACTTTCTTTTGTCCGTTTCTTACTTCTTGTTTTTACGGTTATTAATTACGTTTATTATCTCGTATCTGTTTGCGGTTTTCGCTTTTGTAGGTTTACAGATAAAACCAAAACGGAAAGTAAACACTTTATCAAGTAGCCGTTATCTTAACTTGACGTTGCAAAGATATAACACTTATTTGAAGTACGCAAATAAATAAGCAAAAACTTTCATTTTAAGACTAAAATAATTTATAAACATCTGATATTCAGCAATATATAAATATGCAACAAAGAATACCGTCTATAAACAATTGATAATCAATAAAATAATCACCCCAACACGTGCGCGTGTGTGCGTGGTTACTTATTAAGGCAAATCGTGACACACATACACACATGTGCACACATATACGCGTGGGATGTTGTTACCTGGATGCAAAAGGAACGGGAACAAATCACATACACAAAAGGATAAATTTGTAATTATTTTAAAAAGAGTATCAAAAACAAAAGAATAGGCAAAACAAAGGGCAAAAAGTACATTTGTTTCACTTTTGTATATTAGTGAAACAATATAAACAATTGACTTACAAGAATATACCAACTAAAAACATAAAAAATAAGGCAGAGCCGGTTAACTTTGGAGCGAATACCGTATATATAATCCGACCTAATTTTTCAATCTCGTTTCTTCAAAAAGTCGATCATAGTATGAAAAGCCAATTCTCTTCCAGACCATGTTATTCAATACAATAAAATTATCTCCAATTTCTAATATTAATTTTGTAATATATCGAATCTGGAAGTAGAGATTCTGTAATTACCCCAGCATCAATTTATTAACTTTATTTTTATAATACAGAGAAATAATTATTTTCCAATATATTCAAATTGACAACGATATAAAAATTCAATATATAAGTTTTCTGATTTTTTTTCAGCCACCTATTTTTTTCAGTCTCGTTTTGTGGTAATTAAGCTAAATTTTTATATCCAAATTGATGTTTATCAAAAAATCATATTACATTTGCCTAACAATTGATTATTTTATCCAAATATGAAAACTAAAAAACAAGTAGAGCATTTTCTAAGAAAAAGAAAATATAAGTCTGAAATTGATTTTAAAGGAATCAGTTCTTATTGCAAAACGTAATATAATATTAAGCTGCATGTACCTTCCAGTTATTCAGACGATCCTGAAGCTCTCGATTACGCTACATTTGCTAACTGGTTTGACAAAGGATTTGGAGCTGGAGATGCAGTAAAATGGAACGATTCTATAGGTTTGGTACAAGAAGGGAATGTAAATACTGTTTTAATATGCCTTAGAATTGACGGAAATACGCCTAATTTCGACAAAATAACAATTCCTGTAGACATTATAACCCCAGCCGGAGAAAATGCTTTAAATCGCCTCTATTTAGTTTTAGATGAAAATGGCCAGGAATTTGGCAACCCATTTTTCGTAATTTCCACTAAATATATTCCCAAATCATGTGATTTAGTATGCTTCCATAATCATAAAACTGGTCAAGAAGGATATGGAGTCGTAAGACTTGCAGATAAATCTTCTGGAGACATTGTTATGTATTGCTATGTTATCAAAGGGGAAACCGGTTAAATACAGCATGAACGAGTATTTGGGAAAAAATTGACGATTACTCATTTACAACTTTCAAGCCAGCGGATTATCAAAGAAAGGCTCTGGATATAGAATTAGCCAAGGTCGGTAAAACATGGAATCATTTTCTAAAACGAATTGAGCCTTTCAACATGAAAGTAGCTACAGGAGAACGCTACTGGTATATTACAGATAAGATGCAAGTTACTTCAGATGTGGAAAAAGGAACTGTAACAAGCAATAAACGTTATCTGGCAGGCAATTATTTTCGAAGAGAGAAAGATGCGATTAGAATACTGTCTGAAGAAATAGAAATTAGAAGAAACTTTTTAGCCGAACCCGAAATAAGATAATCAAGTCCGGCTAAGGAAAAGGATTCTGGAAGGTGGCAAAAGACTTCATGGTTGTTCTGCCATCTTTTTTTGTTATAAAAGCTCTTCCACATCACTTGCCTGATTTACTTGCACGTTATAGTTTATAATCTTATCGACTGATAACTGTTGAGGATGAAGTTTAACTGTATTTTTTTGAGGAAGTTCTTTCCAGAGGGTTCTCAAATCTTCCACAGGTACCTTCGATTCGTTTGAGAAACGTTTAAGCAAATCTTCATAAACTGTTTTTGTCACTTCCGATGGACGAGGTTGCTGATTACTCTCCCGTTCTTTCACGAACTCAATCATAAGCCATATTGCATATTCGGCATCTGTCAACATGTTCGTATCTCTTTCAGCGACTTGTCGGATAGATTCAAGAAATATTAATCTGGAGGTTCGGTCCCCTACTCCCTTCCGTTTAATTTTTTCTGGAAGATGAAGGAGATTGATTGATGTTTTTAATTTTACTGGGAGTCACATAACATACAGGTTCTCCATTCTTCATTTCAAGCTCGAATCCAAAAATATTCTTCATGTCCTGCTCTCGAAAGAGAGAAAGCCGGGTTGTCCGTTTTCAAATCATTCCAGGCACGATAAAGAATATCTTTGAAATATTCAGCTGGAATGTAATTACCTGGAGAGTCTTCATCATATTGCAAATATCCCCAAACTTGTCTTACTGCCATATCAAAATCCGTATCGGCAAAATCTGGAAGGTTAATGATAGTTTCAAAATCAGAAGAAGAAAGATCTGGAAAAGATAAGTCACGAGAATTGAACCATTCCAAAATCTTCATATCAGTTTCTTTATTTAACTCACTTCGTTCGTTATTGTTTTCTTTTTTCTCTTTATTCTCTATATATATCTTATTCTGTTGTTCAATATGAGCGGACCCTCGTTCAATATGAACACACCCCTGCTCATATTGAGCGCACCCTCGTTCATATTGAGCGGACCCCTGTTCAATATTTTCCGAGGTTTTTCTAGATTGCTCTTTTCCCTATATTTTCTGATAGTTTTTCTATGTCTTCAGGGTTTTCATTCGTCTATTTGCGAGGGGTGTGTTCATATTGAGCGAGGGTGTGTTCATATTGAGCATATTGAAGTGTGTGGATATTGACGAACTACATCGTTCAATATATCCATAGGTATCGCAGAAATTGGACGTACCTCGCTATTTACGCACAAGCCTCGCAAATACACCCACCCTTTATCCGATATTTGCGAACTTATTTTATGTATTGCTCGTATCTCGCTCCAATTTACATAGAATGTGCAAAGTGCCCCTTTATTTTGAGAACAGCTGATAAGATTAAGTTGCTTCAAGGTATCTATTGCCCGGCGTACTGAACTAATAGAAGTTCCCATGACGTCAGCTAGTTCTTTGTTGGATATAGCGCATGTTGTCTTATCTCCATCCGTATAGCCTCTTCGTAACAGATGAAATAAAAATCATAAAGCCATCGCTGGATGTTAATGTTGCCATTGCGTATGGTATACATTTCCAGTGGTTGCTGAATTTATCAGAAAATGTACTCATTTGCTTGTTTCATCTTTTATGTAAAAACTAATAATCTTCCCTTTAACCATCTGTTTGGTAAGACGGAAACCTATTTGTTTTGCAAATCGTCCTATGCGTTGATTATTGGGTGCATACGGAAATCTTTCAGCATAACATGCTCTCATATCTTCTACAGAAACTCTGTTTTTATTTTCTATATCCATACTTTTATTAAATTAGTTCGTTATACATCAATTTATTATTTCTCTTCGTTTTGACTTGGCATATTATTTTGTTGGCACAAGTTAAGTTGATTTTGGCTCATCAATTCATCGCATGTCCGTTTAAAAGGACAATCTTTACAGGCTGTATTCTGTGCAACCACAATGGTTATAGCCGCGATTGAGACAAGCGACAATGCAATAATTAAAAAAAAGAATAACAATCATTTTATTTCAAGTTTTTTGTCATTAATATAAAGTCATATTTTAATGGGTCCTCTGCATCCCAATGACGGTAAACATGAGTGAGTTCCATAACAGCCTTCCAGCTTTCTTTAGGATAAGATATAAGCCCCCATACGTTGTGCTTGCTGTGCAACATGGGTATCCATAATAGCGTATAGTTTTTTAGGTTTGATTAAGTCAGTCTGCCATACTCCTAAATCTATTTCATCTTTACGAACCATCCAACGCAACAGCATATTAATACGTTTACAAGCAGAGTTACGATATGGACTTCCAAGACGGGCTGGTTCACACCAATTACATAACGTGAGTAATAAATCATCAAGTGAAATGGGATGTTTTTTTTAAATATTCCTGAATAGAATCGTGTTTACTGTAGAAGTATCTTAATTGATGACACACCTCTTTAAATATTTTTCCTGTAAGAGTACGGTAAATATTACATTCGTCCGAATATCATAAAAATCACCAAATTTAATATACTTACCTGGCTCCCATCCACATACGTCCATCAACTTCTCTGCACAATATATTATATGACTATATTGTCCCCATGAAACCATAGCCGTCCATATTGCACAAACCTCAATATCCGCTGTAGTTCTCCCAGAAAGATTCCGTATCTGGTGTACTATTTGAATAGGATCATTTGAGATAAACGCTTTATGGTCAAACTGATTCCACATTCGTTCCATCTCATTTTTTAATGTATATATCATTATTATCTGCTTTTAAATTGTTACGATAAAAAGTTATCATATCAGCTATAATATTAGTTGCTACTTTGGCTTGTTGTGCCATTTCATAATTTTCTGCTTTTACTAAGTTTTCATTCCAGCACCATATATCATATCTGATTTTCCATAAAATCATTTCATTGGCATCATTCGTAAATTGAGAGTGAGATAACATTAGCTTCTGAAGATAATATATCTCTTGAAGAGTTTTGTATTGCTTAGATAGTTTACGAAGTGCATAAATGGCAATGGCAAACAATATTAAGCATAGTATAAAAATTGCATATATCATATTTTTAATTCGTTTATATTTATAAATGAAGGACAGTTTTCATCGCCAACAGTATGATTGGCCGGAATCTTATTGAAAGGTCCATCTCGTTCGCAAGATAAATTATATCTAAGACAATTATAGCGATCCCAACATCCTTTAGCCTGACACTTATGAGGGTCGTTAGATAATTTGGTATAAGTTATCAATGATAGGAAATTGGCAGTATCTGGTAATTGCTTTCTAAAATGTTCAGGGATTTCACCTTGATGCCATATATTATTGGATTTGATTAATGTTCCATCAAATCGCCGAATATAAAACTCTTTGCCTTCAGAGCCTTTAATAACGTTATTGGGTCGTTTTACAAATGGATATACAATATAATAATGAGAACCAATAACTTCATTACCTATATCCGGATGAGCTATTTTATCCATCCAGAAAGCACATTTAGAACAGACATTTCGTTTACTCATAATACGCAAAATATCTCCCGGAGGATTACATTCATCCAGGTTCTCCAGCGTATTACATAATTCACAAGTAATGATGATGGGTGGGGATACAGACAGTCCCCTCTTTTGTTGTATAAACATGGTCAATTTTATTTATCCGATTATGGAATAAGGATAGGGCACATGTCGTGCAAATCAAAATGTAAAATGTAGCGAAGAAGTTAAAGACGGATAGAATCGAATATAGAATTTATTTCATCTTCTCTAATGCAGATGTATATTTTAGTTATTTCAATGTTAGAGTGATTGAATATCCTGTTCAATAGTAACAATGCTTCTGACTTGTTTTCACTCGTATCATAAACATATCTTCCAAAAGTTTTTCTAAAAAGTATGCGTAGAAAATTTCTCTATATCCAATTTATATTTAGCCTTCCACTCTTTCATTATCCGATTAAGATATTGGGAAGAGACAGATACTCCTGTAAATTTGCTTTTAAATATTAATTCATTCGGATTAGGGCGTTTAAGCAATATATAAAGTTCCTCTATTCTCGTTTGAATACTTAAATTAAATGGGATTTTTCGTACTTTTCCAGTTTTCTTCTCAATTTTAGTCAATGAACCTTTATGGAGAATATCAGCCCATGCTAAAGACAATATATCTGATACTCGTAGTGCAGTGCAGAATGCCAGTCGGGCATATAGTTCCCACAAATATTGTCGATCCTATGAAGAAGGCGTAGTAATTTCTTATATTCTTCCATAGGAAGATAATCACTTTTTGTCAATTGATTTTTCTTTGCCATAATTATATCAATTCATTTACTCTATGCAAAAGTATGATATTACATTCAATTATGCAAATTTAGAAGCGATTAATATCAATATAAATCAATATTAATCGCTAATATATTGTAATACAATAATTTAATTATTCAAAAATTTCATAGAATTCTTCAATTGATAAAATTGGTATCCCCAATAATTTGGCCTTGTGACATTTTTGATGAGTTGGCAGATTTGTCCTTCACCACCAAATGTGTTGTTTTTTTAGACACCCCACTAACAATTTTTCCTCCTTCTGTTGGTGATTAACTTCTTCAAGATTACTATCTCGAAATCCTCGATACACAGATGGACAAACCTTTACATTTACCTTCCAGCACAGCGGTCTTTGGAGACAATTTGTAAGGTATTTTAGTTTCCTCTAAAAAGACCATAAATGGAAAATACCCCAACAATAAGTTTTGTACAGTTATAGGACAATTTTTAAAGTCTTCGCTTTGAACATCCGGTTCGTGATTGATATACCACCCTTGACAGAACGAGCATAAATCCTCATCATCCATTTCATCAAGTATCTTTTGGGCCTTTATTTTTCCAATTCCAGTAAAACAATCGCTTGCCTGTATTAAAGTGGCCAAATCAACCCCCTGCATGATTTTTCTGTTTTTCTCCAGTATAGTGTTTGATATGCTGTCTCCAAAGCCTTCTATTTTTATCAAATCGTCAAAAGTAACGTTAAAATCGCCGATATAGAAGTAAAGCCTGCATTGAATATTTTGGATAATGTTTCTTCTCCCATATTTTCCGCCCCACATGTCAAATAGAAAAATATAATTTTAGCTAATTGAACACCTGGACAACTAGGATTAGTGCAACATAGTTCTATGTGATTCTCATTCCACATAGTCGATGAACCACAATGAGGACACTCTGACATTTCATCCCATAATTTTCTTGTTCTTCCTGTGTTGCCGGAGAAATAGTCGACAGAATTTTGGGAATCACCCCTCCAGAGCGGGTAACCAATATTTCAGCCCCTTCGCTATTTCATGGTCATTAATCCAACCGGCATTATATCCTGTAGGATTTTCCATGTTACAATCTCCAGTATCAACCATTTCAATATTGACCACAGGTTTAAGGGCACCTGACTTACTGACTTTCCAGGCAATACCCTTTAACTGTTGTTTCAAAAGATTCTGTAAAATCAGGGTGTTTATAAGCTATGGCGTATAAAGGATTTCCAGAAGTTTGGTGTCTGCCAATAACTTCCCATAAACGTAAATCATCAATATAAATTACAATACCGTCAATTGGGTATATTTTGCTCCACTCTTTGAATAAGTTCATCAGCAGTCTTCGTTCAATTCATCTATAAAAAGCAAAATGGTAAAGATGCTCTTGTTGATAGATATTACAAATAGTTTCTATCAGACTATGGAAGTTGTTATAATCATGTAAGGAGCCATCATCTACTCCATATCTGAAGAAAGAAGCATGTTGGAGGTAATCACATGGTTCATCTCTGTTTAAAAGTCCGGCGTATTACGCGGTGATTTAAAGATGTCTCCAGTGAATTTAGAACGCTTCCCATGAAAATGCTGCTCCCAATCACTTCTGTTGATAACAAATTCTCCAAAAGTATAATGAAAACTGCTGGGTTATAACATTGAATGGATGCTCGATAATGGCTAGTACAATCTTGCCCTTTCATTTTCTATCCCTCCACGAGAATATGCCTCACCAGTTAATTCATTATAGTAGAGAAAAGACCATCCAGCTTAGGCATACATATTACACCTGCATTTCCTTTCAAGCCTAAAGACATATACCATTTTTAAGTTCTGATATATCCTTTACTTTATTTAAAGATTTCATTGGGATTGGCAAAGCCCGTTTTTCGGGTTTCAGGTACAAAAGCGGGTTCGGTATGTTTGAACCATTCATTGTCTGGATCAAGTGTTTTTAATAGTTCTATTTCTGCATCATACTCCGCATCTGAAATTTCTGGCGTACCCATACGATACATTTTATTGTGTCGCTTAATCATATCAAGCAACACATCTTTTGTTTCAACTGTAAAATTAAGCTCCATATCCTATAATATTTATAAATTAAATAATGGGAGATAACCATTTGGGCAACCGTTCTGTCCATCATTGACAGTAAACGGTTCTGTTCCATGATTAAGATAATCATTTGATTCCCCGTCATTAACAGTAAACGGCTCTGTTCCATATAGTCTGCGTCCACGCACCCTGCTGAGAATTGAGACAAGTAATACCTTTTTAAGGGCAGTCCGCTTCTCGGTTGAATTCTCGCTTCATAACCATACGGAAGCTGTATATGTAACCCTGTCGGAACCAACACTCTTTCTCCAGGATTTATGGTAACTGAAGAATCAATATTTGCTCTTAAATCCAGTCCTGCTGATTGCTTAGGTTGCGTATTGAGGCAACGGATGTTTTGATGTACTATAAACTTTTACTTTCATACGTTCTATTGTTTTTATTATATTTCCACTTTCTACGATTCATCGCCATCGTGGGATATGTCTGGACGTTCGATACCACATAGCTTGTCATACTCCTCTAATTTCAATGAACCTATATCTGATAATTCTATTTCAATATCACTGCCTATATATCTGAAATAATACATACCATTGGAAATCAATGTGCCCACGCAAGCCTTGGATATGTTACCAGGCTTCAAGCCACTGATTTTGGCTGCTTCGTTTACAGAAGACGCTAAGTACCAATGTCTTTCTACAGTTGAATATTAAGACAGCCTTTGGGTTCACGAAAAATCTTCTCTGCCATCCCAAATTTGTTTTAGCAATTCTGGTGGCAGTCTTCTTTTTACTAATGAAATTAAGTGCGTGTCTGATACGACAACTCCGGTAATAAACATTTCATCTATCACTTCATTGATGTATGCGCAGAATTGCGGGTCCACATAAGATAGGAACGGATAGCATAAACATCCGCTAATCAATTGATGCCCCTCTGTATTGATTGATACCAGTTTATCTAAAGGCAATTTGTAAGTCTCGGCAATAGCCTTTATCTGGAAATCAAACTTATAAAAGAAGTCTTCTATACTTAATTTGTTGTCGGGGTCTTTAAAATGAGATAATATGTAGCATCAAAAACTCTGCTACCATCAAAATGAGTTCCAAAAAGGAGATTAGGGAATTCCGGGAGTGAGACTTCTGTACATTTTATATCGATTGTTTTCCCGGTTCCCTTTAGGAGAAGTCATTATACCCTAATGTTGTTTTGATGAGTTTCAGGTGTAACCATGACCGATTGTGCTTTGTCATATTTGACATTGCGAATAGTATATTCACGTGTTTCCCCAGCCCGTTTTAAGTAAGTGCGAATATTTTCTATCGCTTCAGATGAAGAATAAGCCGGTACGTAAATTGTACTGTTGGAACTTTTGGTTTTACCAGTCTTTTCGTCCACATCATAATAAACAAGAGATACTTGATACAACCCAACTTCTGTATCTTCACTTTCTTCAAAAAAAAAATAGGATATTAATCCACAAATTAGTTCAGTATCAGTAGCAAATGTATCGTTATAAGCAACTTCTGAAATTTTGGTGCGGACAATTTCTACATCCACATCACCAAACTCATCTTTTCCTTCAGTCAACTTATATGCGATTTGTTCTGCTTCGGTATAGCATGTAGCCATTACCAGATCTTCTGATTTGATGGGAACAATAGCACCTAGATCATTTGTGCCCTTGTATGCCATCTTAATGCGAAAATAATTAAAATCTTTACTCATTTTAATGACGTATTATTTGTTAAACATTAAATTATCGACGCAAAGATATTTTATTTTATCATATTGACAATACAAAATCATATATTTAACACATATTTTATAGCTATATATCTATAATACTGATACTTATAAATTTCAAATTATAATACATATACTGCTACCCCATCATATATATAGAAACCAACTTTAGACTCGCTATCTATTCTTTCCAAAAAACTCTTAATATGAATGTAATTAGTGCAGAAACAACATTTCACGGCACTCCTTTAGAAAGCATATTTAAAACTAGCAAAAAAACTATTCAAGAATATGTTAGGGAGATTGACCGTCATTGTAGATACAAATCCATTCAATCCCAAGTAACACGCGGGGTTGTTTTAGATGATCGTGGTCCACTGATAGATTTATACGAAGCATGTGTAGAGCAGGATGCTCATTTACGTGCAGTATTAGAAACTGTAGAATCACAGATTATAGGCGAACGATACATGTTGGCAAGACAAAATGAACGAGGAAAATATATTAAGGATGTAGAAGAAACCAAAAAGATACAAGGTTCTCAATTCACTAAAATCATAAAAAAGGTATTGTTGAAGCCAAATGGTACGGTTACACCTTATTAGAAATAATGCCTGATATTAATCCTTTAACAGGAAAGCTAGCTGAAGTAAATATTATTGAGCGAAGAAATGTATTGGCAAGTCAATTACGAGTTGTGCAAAGACAAGGGCAGTGGAATCCTGGATGGGATATTGCTTCATCGCAATACTCCAAGAATTATATACTTATTGATAATGGTGACTTGGGGCTATTCTCTGCAACTACCCCAACTATCCTTGCAAAAAAATTCACTCTTGCTAATTATGTTAATTTTAGTCATACTTATGGTCAACCTATCATACATGGTAAGACTGAATCAGAAAGCATCCAAGATCGACAACGATTAGCACAAAACATTGCAAATGCGGCTCAGAATAAAATAATAGTCACAGGATTGAACGATGATATTGACATTAAGACATTTACAATGTCAAATTCCGAACACATATATACTAGTTTAATAAATTTTGCCAATACAGAAGTTTCTAATCTAATAGTTGGCTCTGAATCTATGGCTGAGCAACCCAATCTTATGTTGGATCAACAAATGCTCACCAAGACATTTTTCGGGAGCGCATAGAAATGTATCGCGGTTTCATTGAAAATGTAATGAATGAAGAGATCGTTCCTAGATTAGTATCTATGGGATATATCAAGCCGGGATTAGAATTCAAATATGCCAACCGTGTAGAAATGAGTAACAAAGACAAGATTAGCTTATATTCTTTTTATTACAGATAAGTATGAAGTATCAGCAGATGAAATCGAAAAAGAATTTGGTATTGTCGTAGGGAAACAATTTAACGCTATATCGGAAATGGCAAGTAATAGCGGGAGCATAAATGGAAGTTCCAATGATAGACGCATTATGTCCGATGAAGAATATTACAAAAGATATGGGCATAGGCGTGGTGAACGAAAGAATTCAAGCAACGTTGAAAATTTTCTAATGGAAGGAGAATAAAAGATAGCACTTCTCCTTCCGTCCTTGCAGAATCTAAATCGAACAAAGATGAAGAGAATGCTGAATACCTTGCTATCTACGCTGTTTTCCAGAAGTTTTTACAGGACTATGGCAATATAGAGGATCGTTGGGATTTATTAGAAGAAATGATGACGTTACGTGCGGAATTTGCATTGAATCATGCAATCAAAGGTTTTGGTATGGACTTTGAAAAAGCACTGGAATTACTTCGTAATCACAATGATGGATTAACCAAATTAGAAAAAGAGCAACGTAATATATTAGTAGCTGCATTAGATAATCTTGTTGATTTTGCAGTAGCTGAAGAATTTCAGATGTTGGAGAACCTTCCAGACAATTTTAATATTGACAATGAAGCAGATCTGACAGAAGCTGAAAATGTTTTTTCACAGATACAATAGCATATACGCGAATATTGAAAACGAAGATATTGAATATGCGATGGGAATTGCTGCTGGTTGGATTTTGTATAGCAATAATACAGTGTTAACATATATGACACAGGGAGATAATAGGGGTGCGCCCTTGGCACCTTGCATTAGAAGGGACTAGCTACCGCAAAGCATCTTTCCCAGCATGGTTAATCCCCCAATTGAACATGGATGCCGTTGTTTTTCTAGTAGAAGAAAGTGCTGACGTTCTCAACCAATCAAATTATCACAGGTGATGGGACAAATTATTGAGATGCCCGATTTTGTTAATCCAGTATTTAAAGAAAGTGTAGCAAAGGGTGGGCGAATATTTAGTGATGCACATTCATACTTTTTATTATTCCTAAAAGCATAAAAAGAGGCTGCGCACCATTGCTAATAAAATTAAGGACAAATGGCTGGAAAAGTAATAACTCCAAGACAATTAGCTCAACAATGGTTGAGATTGCCTAATAAATTTGAAGTTAATGTATTCAATTTTGAAACATTGGTAGGTAATGCCGCAAAAAAAATATTTAGAGATTCTTTTTATCTCCGGCGGTTCAATTCAGCCGGAACGTTTTCGTGGGAAAATAGACGTAATCATAAGCCCCATCCCTATATTGGAAGAAACAGGAACATTAAAACATTCAATTGTATGGGAACGCTTTCATTCTAATAAGAATCGTGGTGTTAAAATTTTTCACAGACCCTGACATGTTCCGATTCAGTAAAAGGCAATATGGAAGAAACTTTCTGTTATGCGGCTATACACAATGAAGGGGGGGAAAATTGCCAAACCAGGTTCTCCAGCATCCTAATATTAGACAAAGGCAATTTATAGGTTATTCAACAACCGTAGCTGATAAAATTACATCTTATAGCATTCGTATTTTTGATGGCTTTCCAAAATGATAGTAGAAAAACATAAATTAAATACACAAGACAACTTAACGGACACGATAGAGAAAAGCCCTACCGCACTCGTTGATAAAGACAATACAACATTAGAAGAAGTGGAAAACAATCCGTTGGAAGATGTGTATATGGCTGTTAGACGGGTGTTGAGAATCTCTTCACACCAACCCTGATGATGAAAGTTCCCCCAAACTGTTTCGGAACTGTAAAGATAGATAACGGACAGTTTGAACGTATTGTCCGCACACGTGGCAATACAGAATACGCTATACCTTTTCCTGCGGCATTTATTCGGTTTGTGAATGTACGTTATTTAGTTGCCCAGCAACGAATTGGAGAGGGACGCGCCACTATGCGTATTAGATTCGTGCTTAATGATTTAAACAATGGTGATGATATTGTAGAGACACATGGATTTCGCGTTTTTCAACAGATTAATGATGCTATTCAGGACGCAAAAGATTATGAAGGCAGCGTTAAACGAACGATGCAACCTTACTTATTTTGATATGCCAGAATCTTTGGATCATGGGGTACAACCGTATTGGATTGATTATGAAATATGGTTTAGAACATCCTCTTCTTTCCAGTACCGGAAATGGGTAGACAGATACTTGGTTATGCCACCATTCACGAACCATTCTGACGCACCACGAACAGATGCGCATTCATGAAAGCCTAAAATTGAAGTTGCAAAATTTGAGCCTTCAGTAAATACTCTACCGGAAGATAACGTTTAAAATCGAAGAATTCAAATATCGTCGGAACAGAGGAATGCTTGCTCTCTTTTAAAAACATACTGTTTCTCAATTATATATCAATCGTCCAACCGATCATTAATCGAATAACAAACTTTTTACCATTAAACCATTAGATAGGCAGACATCTATTCTTGTGAAAAAGCTCAAATGAAAGTAGATGAATTAAAATATGTAGTTGGGGAAGCGCAAGAGGCAAAACCTGGCATATATGCGCTTCTATGGCAAAATTGATGAAGAGAGCACACGTAATTTTAATGATGAATTTTTATGGATACAAGATTACGTTAAACCCTCGAAAATTGTGATTAGCATCAATAGCGAAGGCGGGAAGCGTATTGTATGGAATGGGAACCTTCTCTATTATACAGCAATGTCCCATTGAGGTTGAAACTATTATTGAAGGAATGGCTGCATCAATGGCTTCTGTATTATGGGCCGCCGGCACCCGTTCTTACATGCGCGACTATTCTATTTTAATGATCCACAACCCTTCATACGTGACGAAAAAGTCATGCAACCCAGACAATGAACAAATTGTAAATGCTTTTCAGAAACAGATTGAAACCATATATCATAAAAGATTTGGTCTGACGAAAGCTAAGGTTCGAGATCATGGATGGAAAAGAAGGTTGTGATGGAACTTACTTCGATGCAAAATCTGCCGTAAACGCCGGTATATTATCAGCAGAATGTGTTTTAAAAACATCAAAACAGGTTTGCACTAAAGTTAAAAGATCAAATTGAAGGAGTAGTGGAAGCAGCGCTCTGCAAAAAATAATGGCTTCTATTAATGCAGAATTGGAAGATTTTTAAACCACTTGATGATTCCAGTTCTATTCCTAATCAAAATCAAATAGAAAATTCAAATTCACAAAAAACAATGGACAAAGAACAAGAATTTGCATTTGGTTCTGTATGCGCCCAGCTTGGTTTGGAGAAAACCTCTGAAGTTTCAACTGTTATTACCCGAATTGACGCATTGAAAAATGCGGAAAACAAGGCAGCAGAAATTCAGGCTTCATACAATGCTTTGAAAATTCAGAAAGAAGGATTGGATGCGCAACTTACCAATGTTAAAAACGAATTGACAACTGTCAAGAACGAATTGAAAAGTTACAAAGATGCTGAAGAGGCAAAACGTAAAGAGACTATCGAACAGTTCGTTGACAATGCAATTGCTGAAGGTAAAATCAATTCTGATGCAAAACCTAAATGGGTGGAAATGGCTCAAAACGATTTTGAGATGGTACAAGAGACCTTGAATTCCATCCCCAAACGTGATAAAATTTCTACTGAAATAGCAAATGATCCTGCCAATGTAGAAAATGCAAAAAATCGAGTTACTGAGGCAGAAAAGAAAAAAATGGCTAAGGCTGTTGAAGCTGTAGTCGGACCTGATTTCAAATTTAGAACACTTGATTAAACACAAACAATATAAAACATGGCAAGTTCTGTAAATTTTGCGCAAAACACTTATTCCGGTGAGGTCCTTGAAGATTTACTGACCTATACAGCGCAAGGCAACGACACATACAAGGAAGGTTTGATTCATATCAAATCAGGCATTCAGTTTAAATACACCATCCCCACTATTCAATTGGGAAAAGTAATTCAAGATAACGTTCCCACTCCAAACTCGACTCATGGTGCAGGAGCAGGAACCACTGGTGGACTGAACCAATACACATTCACAGAACGTTATCTGGAACCACAAGAATTCATGGTGTACCTTGAATTTAACCCGAGAGATTATGAAAAAGTATTATCAAATTGCCCAACCGGAAGGTAATCTGGTATTCCGTGAACTGGACCCGAAAGTACAGGCAAAAATGCTCCGTCTTTTGATGGACAGAAAGAACGAGTATATCGGTGAATCTATTTGGTGTTCTGCAAAAGGTGGAAAAGAAGCGGCTAAAATCACAGCTCCAGAGGTTGTACAGAAATAGGAGGCGAGAATGCGGGTGGCCCAATGAAATACTTTGACGGTGCTATCAAACGTATTCTGGCAAATACTTCGTCCAAAGATGCATCAGAAACTGAAAAGGCTGGTGGACAAGTAGTTATTGCTGGTAACACAGAATTGACTACTGGCGCCAATGTAGAAGCTGCTTTCAATGCAATGTGGAAGAAATGCCCGAAACAAATCCGTAAGAAAGCAGGGTTGGCATTTGTGTGTGGCTGGGATATTTGGGACCTGTACGACCAATATCTGAGCGACAAGCAAGTGAAATACTCTGATAACACCAAGGTCAACGAATACCGCTTCAAAGGTAAGCGTATTGTACCTATTGTAGGTATTCCGGAGCACACTATCGTACTCGGAGAGTTTACTACCGGTATGGAGTCTAACTTATGGATGGGTGTTGACTATGCAAATGACACAGAAGTAGTAAAAGTTGAACGACTGCAAGCTAACAGCGAATTGTATTTCTTCCAGATGCGAATGAAAATGGACGTAAACATTGTTCGTCCGGCAGAGATCGTTGCATGGACAGCATACAAGAATACAGAATAACGGTTGACTGAAAATTAAAAAGTAATAGTTTAATCACGAGGGAGTGGAGCTAAAACTCCATTCCCTTTTTTAATTTTTAGTTATGGCTAGTAAAAAAAAAGAATACAAAGCTCCGGTTGACAGAAGAGGTTAAAACACAAGATCCACAGTTACTTCAGATACACCGGTTATTTCAAATGAAGAATCTGAAAACAAGAGCAAGCGACACTGTTGAAACTCAGATACCTCCTCTATCAAAGAAATGGTCTCTCAAAAACCTGAAAAAAAAGACAAAACAAAAAGAAAAAGATGAAATACCAGAATTCAACAAGAACTTGTTGCAAAAATATCCTGGCAATATCCGGCATTGTATATTGATTCCAAAGGTGGTGTATTCAAAGACACTCAACCTAATTTGGTTAAGGATGCTATTCTTTATCAAAAATCCGTATTACAAACAATAAAATTTACAAATATGGCATTAGGTGGCGTTTTTATGAGTGATACCGATGGAAACATTGGAACAAGCTCTACAACCTCAACTGAAAAAGGTCACAGGTTTGCTGTTTGATATTTCCAAACAAGCTAAATTCTTCGAAGAAGGTGCAGGTTTGGCCGTAAAGGATAAATTGCAAGGTAATGTTATTGAAATCAATTCTATGGATGATTTGAAGGAATTGGGAATTGCTGCATACTCCGGTGACACTGAAAAGGATTTACTGTTTGGAATTCCTTATTATCATATCAATCATTTCTTCAGCATACAGGGTGACAATGGACGTTTATTCATAATGTTCGCAAATTGTGGCGCTGATTGGAATGCTATTGACCAGATGCAACATGCCGCACACGGCATGATTAACCAACTTGGTGTTTGGACAGAGCAGTCTTTTGGAAGCAAACTGACCCTGAAGCAGAAACATATAGTATTGATTTGGTTGCAGATTTACAATCAAAAGCCTCTTCTTTGGCGGACGAGAACGCTCCTTTATCAATCTTGTTAAACGCAAACTCTGCGGTTATCGCTACCAGTGATGAGCCTGTTAAGAAAGTCGAATTGGCAAAAATACCGACTTGTATAACAAATGCCCGTTTTGTTACAGTATTGCTCAGCCAAGGGTTAGATAAAGATGTGTCAGCAATGCAGCTTGCCAACCCAAATCTAACTCCTGTAGGAAATATTGGTGCTGCACTTGGATGTGTAGCTTTGGCAAGCGTGCAAGAGTCATTTGCGTGGGTTAACAAATTTAATCTGATTGGGTATTTCCCTGACATTGAAATGGGATTTGGCGATGTTGCATTGAATGATGGCCAGCAATTGACCAGCACTTTAAAGTATTCTTCTTTGAAACAGAATGCAACTGGATACATTGGATGATAAGGGGTATGTTTTCTTGTGCAAATATTCAGGATTAGAAAGTGGAATATATTTCTCAAAAGACCAGACATGCTCCAATGGAGATTACCGGACAGTTGCTAGAAATCGTACAATTCATAAGTCAAGACGTGCTGTACGCAACGCATTATTGCCTTATGTACACTCTCCATTAAAAGTAGATCCCGCTACCGGATACTTATCTTCTGCCAAGATTACGATGTTTCAGAACATCGTCTCCGACATTCTCAACAACAATGCAGACCAATGAGGAAATTTCCGGTTTTTCGGTGACAATTGACAAGAATCAGAATGTATTGAAGAACGATACACTGATTATTAAATATTCACTTGTTCCGGTAGGAGTTGCATCTCGTATTGAAGTAATAGAAGGTTTGGCACTAACCAATAAATAATAAACAAGATGGCAATAATTAATAATGTAGCATATAGCTGGTCAATGATACGCATTTCCATACCAGCTTTGGATATTTCTGAAGACTCTACTATTATGCAAGAGTTTCTGAAATCAAGTGGAACAAGACTCGTAAAGTTGAAAATAACTTTCTGACGGTATTGAGGAAATGATATCAATCGTGGTTTTGGCAACAAAACCTGTACAGCCTCCATTACAATGGATTATAATACCGTTTCCCAACCCGAGCATTGGCTGGTTCTTTAATGGATTTGGGAGAATTTGACTTTGATCATCTCATTTACTAATGCTTATGCCGGTGAAGACTGGACCGCCGAAACTGTAACGCTAGTCCAAGGGATGCCTTTTTTAACGAAGACGGAATGGAAAGTAAACAAGATGATAAAAACATTACGAAAGAATTCAATTTGAATCCTTTCGATATTATCATATTCAGGAGAAGGAACTAGTTCTTGGCTATAACTTCCGGTATAATATTGTTTCGAAAAGCGAGTTGAAAACGGCTCGCTTTTTATTTTATCTATAAAATAAAAAAAAGGATGCGTTAACACATCCCCCATTTATTATCCGTTTTATAGTGCAGAATTGACGACTAAGCTCAAATATGCACTTTTTACGTTACAAACGTAACGTTTTATTTCCAATCTACAAAATCTCTCATAAAAATAATAAAAGCCAACTTATGAGTGGCTCATTTCCTTTTCTTTGACAAGAAAGTAAGGCGTTGCTTTTTTATATGTTGCAAAGGTAATAGATTTATTTTATATACCAAATAAATTTATATAGAGAATATACATTTAACATTTTATTTGCATTCACACAGGACAACCTACCAGCATTATAACTTCTATTCTTGGATAAACATCAATAATCATAATTATAATGGAAAATGTAAACGAAGACCTTTTTCTTGCCTGAAGATATTCAGACTGAGATTGAAAAGAAAGTAAAAGAGCTGAAAGATTCAGATCCCAAACTAAAACGTGTATTCCCGATTTTTGTGGAAGGAGATGAAGACGAAGGCGAAAAGCCATATTATATCGGTTATTTTAAACAGCCGCCTTTCCCGACGTTCAGTAAGTATCTGTCTCTCTCCCAGAAAGACCAAGCCGGTGCCATGCGAGAATTGGCAAAGATTGCTTTGTCGATGGCGACAAAGAACTGATTAAAGATGATTCGCTTGTTCATCTATGGCTTGATGCCTCACCTGGCTCAAATCATCGAGTTGCGCAAAGGAAAACTCGTAAATTTATCAAAAGCTGGGAAGTAAAAAGACGATCAACTTATTCGTCATAGACAGATATTCATACGGCATTATTTTCCCAGCGTAAATATAGATGAATTAGACGATGAAGAGTTTGCGATGCTGTCGGAAGAAGCCGCATGGCTTCATAGCAAAATGCTTATAACTCAACAGGCAAGTGCGCACTTGGTATGCTTGCATAAAGTGTCTTATTACTCTTTTTTTCTACGTAGCCCTTTATCCTCTGTCGGATAAGGGGCTTTTTCAATCTTTCAAGGTATCAAATCGCTATTCTTTAGAAAATACAAAAAGATGGCAGAGAATTATATAGTTAATTATCAAATAAACGTGAGCTCCAACCCAGCATTGGAGTCTATACGCAAGTTTCAGCAAGCCACGGCTGAAATGGAAGCGTTGACAAAACGCTTTGATGTTATTGCAAAAAAGCATTGGTAAAGTCAACTCTGCATTGGCTTCTATCAATACAAAACCAATTGATATAAAAATTAATACCAGCGCAGCAGAGCAGGGGCATCAAACGTATATTGGGGCCTGGAGGCAATCAGAAACAGTCAAAAGCTGTATTGGGAGGGGCGGCAAGTAAGCCTTTGTATTCATTTTCGGATATAAAGAAGCTTCAACACTATTAATTCAATAAACGGTACTTTAATACAGCCAAAGGCTAATACGGATAACGCCATAAAAGTCTCGACAAATTATTGGCGAAAATTAATGAGATTAAATCAAATAGCAGGATTACCATAACAGCAAGCGCTGGAAGCGCATCCAAAGGGTATCCAGCAATGCCTCAGAAGCCGGTATCCCAGTTGTACGCGGCAAGGAAACAGGAGCTGGACACAGTACCTATCTGTATCCACCCGACAGGTATTGAAACATACGCCAACACAGGTAACAAATGTTGCAGGCGAAATGATTAAGGGTATGGGGGTTGCCTATGGACTTAGCTCTTTAATGTCGGGAGTAACTTCTGTTTTAGGGATGCTTCTGCCTATGATAACATAACCAAACCACCAAAAAAACATCCTTCAGGCTCACGATAAAAATATAGGTTTCGAGGCCCGATTTGACGAAATGAACCAACTCATGCGCCAGGTTGGTGTGGAAACCAAATATACGGCTCCGCAAGTTGCTGAAGCCGGTAAATTCTTGGCTATGGCAGGATATGATGTCGATCAAATAAAACATGCTATCCGACCTATATCTGATATTGCACTTGTAGGTGATACAGACTTGGGAGAGAACAGCGGATGTTGTAACCAACATTATGACCGCTTATGAAATCCCAGCAAAACAAATGGATAACACAGCTGACATTCTTACAATGACATTCACAAAAACAAACACAACATTGTTGGAGTTGGCAGAATCATTTAAGTATGCTGGTACGGTAGCTCACCAATCAGGACTGGATTTTGAAACAGCATCTGCTGCATTAGGTGTATTGGGCGATGCCGGTTTGAAAGGTTCTCATGCAGGTACAACATTGCGTATGATGTTGTTAAATATGATGAACCCTACAAAAAGGGGACAAGAAGCGTGGGATTTATTAGGTATTAGTACCAAAGACAAGAACGGCAACCTGAGGAATTTTACTGATATTTTGAGCGAATTGCATGAGAAGCAGCAAAGTATATCTTCCGGTGATTTTACAACATTAATCAACGAAATGTTCAGAGTTACCGCAGCGCCGGGTGCGTTGGCATTGATAAATAATGTGGCAAAGATGCAAGAAGTAGCCGGACTCAATAAAAAGTCAATGGGGCTTGCATCAACCTGGCTGACGAGAAGAAAAACACCATACAGGGTCTGTGGTATCAGATGACTTCCGCATTTACGGAAACTGGAATGCAGGGATTTGAACAGATGCAAGGGAGCAATCCGTGACTTTCTGCAACGAATGATTGAGTTGATGAAATCCACAGAATTTGCCACAGCATTGAGAAACGCAATGGACATGTTTTTGAAAATAGCAAATGTTATTGTTGGTGTGTTTAAAAGGCATTATGAATGTTTGGAATTGGACACCTGATTGGATCAAAATGGCAATGGTTTTGTTAAAGTCCAAATGATATTAGGAGTTGTTGCAGGAATCGGGCAGAGTATATTAAGTACTGTGTTGATGGTAGTGCAGTGTTTATGGGAGTTGGTTTTTCCTTTGAAAACCTTTTTTAGGTTTAATGTCATATGGTACGGATTAAATTATATGATAAAAAACGCATTTAGTGGACATACCCAAAAGGGAAGAGCAATTCTTAATATTGGACAAGTATTGGCCGTGCGATTTTTTGGAAGAGCCGGTTTATTAGGAGGTGGCACAGGTGTATTGTTGCAAATAGTGCTGTAAAACAACAAATAATCTTACCCAAATGGGTGGTCCCACACTATGGGGAATTATAAAAAAGTTAAATGGTTCTTTATTAACCAAACCATATGGGCTGGGGCTTTATGGTAGGACAGCTATCAATATAGGTTCATAAGATTATGACGCATATAAAATAACAGAAGCTGCTCGCCAGGCCAATGAAGCATGGGCACAAAGCTATCGTAATTTGAATGTTGACAAGTTGAATCTGTCAGACCCAGATGCCTTAATGATTGGAAATATGCGTATTTTCAATAATGAATTGTTAACCCAAAACGAGCGTATTGCCCAGTCTACTGAATTATGGCATCGTTATTGGATAGAAAAGAACGGTCCCAAACAAAGCGTGGATGATGACCAGACCAAGTTCTTTGATACAGCCGCAGGCAGAGATCCGGAATTGTTACAACGATTGGAAGCCGCAGACCAATGGACAGGCGTAGATAAAGCCTTCCAGTCATTATCCGGCGCACTGGGAATGAAGCAGACTTTCAAAAAGGATTGAACGGGGAAAATTATTATGCGTATGAATTGCACGGACGTACTTTAAGCGGGACAAATACAAATGTTTTTGCGAGTAATGGAGAAATAAGCGAACAGGTAGCCGTTCAAATGATGCTGGCTCAATTAGCAGACCATAATTCTAAAGAGAATATGGCTTTGAGCAAATATCTTTTGCATAACGCTGTGTCTGCTAATAGTTCAGAAGATTTATCAAGAATATTAGACAATGCAGCAGAGCGTTTTATACCTAAGATGAACACAGAAACATTCCACGATGACATGACTGAAGGGGACGTGCACCGTTCACAAGCGTATATACGGCACCTTATGCAAATTATGCAGAAAACAATAAATACATGGAATGATTTTGCTTCTGTGTTAAAAAGATGCCGATGCAGGAAAGACTATTGATCCAATGAAGATCCAAACTGTATTGCAAAACCGTTTCGGACTTTTGTTTGATACTAAAGCTGGTCTATTTGGAACTGAAGGATGGTTGAAGTATGTACAGGATATATACAATAACCCCTCTAAATTTGGATTACCTGAAAAATCTAATGTTAAAGAAATTTCCGGTCATATCACAAAAACATTTGATGATATTTTAGCCTTTACAATGAACTTGATGTTAAATACAAACCACTTTTCGCCCCATTTATAAATAGATCTTCTTTCCAAAATATACTTAAAAATGGGTACGAACTTCCTACGGGCGGTTTTTATGGTCCACAGAAAGAAGGTGATAAAGCGATTTTTGACGGGGCACAGTATATAGCTAAAACAATAGCTCCATACGCTACTCCACAGTGGGTAGATAAAAGTGGGAAAATATATACCCCTAAAAATGCTAAAGATACATTTAAGTGGGACCCTACGGCTGGTAACAAAGAGCAAGATTTAGCCTCCAGCCTTCATAACGGAGCCGACCAGTCTCAATATAGGAGTCATAATAATTATAATGCAGCTCTAAACAATTAATAGTACGAATAGAAAATCTAATGCGCGTGGATCATCAAACAATTGATATGACAGATGATAGACAAGTTGCGGCAATAACAAACGTAAAACAAGAATTAGCAACCGCCTTGTTAGATGTAGTTCAAGATTTTAATGCAAATATAGCATAATATGAGTTTTGTCAGTTCTTCATTTTCTAAATTAACGATTAATGTTGGTAAAGGGCTAGCGCATACAGGTATGAATGCAGCTTTTTATGCCGCTAATTATAAAAAAAGAGATGGACAGTTGAAGTTTATATCCAATAGAGGATACAGTAATGTGTTTGTGTACGCTGCAAAAAGAACGATGATGCAAATGACTTTTGCTACCATCAATGACCTTTATCCCAAATATATACGCCAGTTGGACAGAAAGAATGCCACCGCAGCCTATCAGAAGAACCAAGGTCAAGAGCTTCAGAAAATCATAACGAACGGTCAGAAGGCAGATGAAGATACCTTTAATAAACAAGGGGTTGTATTAAAGTATCAAGGTAAACCTGCCAATGAAGGTTTACTTCTTTGGATTAAAAACGAGAGCGGCCAGGTTCAAACGGTTCAATTCAATACTTATTGGGATAAAATAAAAGGATTGAGCAATGAAGCTGCTGCCAGTTCATCACTTAACACTGCTACGGAAGTAAAAAGTGCCCGGCGATCCTGTTTTCTTAGACTTAGGTGCTATAGTGCAAGCACAAAGTTCTAACAATCTTGTATTAACCAAGGTACAAGGAAGAGATTGTTCTCGTAAAGAATTGATTTCAGGGGGCGACGTTAGTTTCACTGTAACAGGAGAAATTACAAGTAATTATCCGGACGTATATCCATATGCAGAAGTATCCAAATTCATTACATTAATGCAACACAAGGGTGTTATTCAGGTATTTAACCTGATGTTCCAGCAATTTAATGTTACTCAAATTCTGATTAAAGATTTCAATATGGGGCAGAAAAAGGGGTTCAAGAATGTTCAGCCATACAGCTTCACATGTGTTGCCGTTGAACCTGATGATGCGGTTAATGTAGTGCAAGATACCATAAATGGAACAAACCTTGAAATCTCAAATGAAAAAACAAGGTTGGGCCAAAGTTCTTCTTGATAAGGTTAAAGCATCTGCTGCTAATCAAGCCGCTCAAATGATTGAATCATTAACTTCTAACACCATTTAAGTATGAAACTTCCAGAAGCAATAATTATAGATGGTAAAGAATGCCTTGATATATTGTGCTGTAAAATCCTAATATGGGAAGCTAATAGTGACGTTATAGAAATTAACGATCCAGATGAAAATAAATGCCTTGTTATTCGGGAATGTGAAAGTATTGAGATAAACGATACTTATAAGAAAACTTATTAATTCAGCTTCTGTCAGATTCCCAAGAGGAACCGTAATTAAACGCACTATAACTTCCGAGAACATAGAAAAGAAGGTGCAACTACTGTTTATACAGAGCGTTTAATAGACGGTACAGTTGTAGAAAAGCGAAAAGGATATTCGACAGCCCAGCCGACTGATTTTAAGGTAGGACAACGTATCCGGATATATTTAGGCTATTATAAAGATAGAGGAAAGGTCTTCAAAATGCGACCGAGAGACTTCAGGCAATGGAGAAAGAGGCATTTGTCAAGAACGTTCCCGATTTTGACGGTTATATCGTAAAATGCAGTGTAAGCACACCTATTGAAATCAAATGTGAGAATCTGGCAAGTGGGCTAAAACGAAAAATGTCGTTAAATTAGGCCCAATGACTGTTACAGTAAACGATTTGTTGAAAGAGGGAGGAAAATACGATTTATTAAAAGGAACAGGGTTAAAATTGCATCCCAAAACAGCAGAAAGGGACATTAATATTGGCAAGATTCAGTTAACGGAAGATTTGACAGTTGCGGATGTATTAACAGAATGGAATAAATACGGGCTATATAGTTTTATTAGGAAAGATACAGATGGAACTCCTTATGTTATGGTAGGGCATACTTATTTATCAGGAAATGTTGCCAGCTCTATTTTAAATACAGATGGAAGTTCTGATACTCCTCAAATACAGTTTGATTATCATGTAGCCCAAGAGAATTTAACTTTGATGAATTGTGATCCCCGATATTTAGCGGTCTCCGCTGAAGGATTCAAGTTTGAGGGTAACAAACAAATCAAGTATAATGTAACAGTTCGTTTAAATCCAGAATGGACCGGACAAAATGATACAGAACATAAGAAATTCCAAATTCTGAATGAAACAAAACTTAGCAAGAAATCCCTAAAACTTGAGCTATCCCCAAATCAAAGACTAAGGATAGAGTAAACCTAAGTGCGTACAACGTTATCCCTTATGTATCATCAAAAATTGGCATTAGCGAGGACGAATTAATAAAAGAAGCCGAAGCCTTTTTTGAAGGATATAATAGAAATGGCGTTGAAGGTAGTATTACTATCTTCGGAGATTTACACAGAACTAATTTAGGCATGAGGCATTTGGAATCTGGAATGAAAGTCGTTTTACTTGATAAACGCGAACCTGAAAACAAGGTTGGTATCTTATTGAAGAAATCAACACAAAATTTGGGGTTAACGGTTTTAGGCAGACTTTAAAACTCCCCTACTGTATTGCCAAACCAGAAAAAGAATAAAACTATGGCAGATAAAATTACAAGCGATTTAAGCGCAAACAGTGCTATTTATGATGCTATACGACAAATTGCATTTCATAAATTGGTAAACCCGCGAAACAACGTTATAAAAAAACACAGCCAAAATATCAGGTTTTTGTTGTTAAAATACATACAGATGGAGAACTGTGCGGAACTGTTGATGTACAAGAATATACTCATACACTTACAGACAAACAGGCTATTGATGACGGGCTTCCAGTTGGTTTACATGAAGGCGTATATCTTTCAGCTATTCAAAATAATGAAAATGGTTTAGTGGTTATCCCTATCTTTATTCGGATGTCGTAATAACAACAGACCCTGAAACATTACGCGAATATGTTATTCAATACTCTCATGCAGACACAATACAAGTAGACGCGCATAACAAAGTAATTATTGGAGCAACAGAAACAAAAGAATGGGAAGATTCAGAGGATACTCAGATGTAGATGAATTGGAAAAGACAGGTGTTCATGCTCACACGACTTATACCCCTGTTTCGATATTGTCGGAAGTTGCTAAAGGAGAAGGAGAAAGTGATAAAAAGTATATTCAAAATAACCGCTGATGATATTTTATCCCAACATGATAAAAGTCAAATACTTCTTGATGCCCAACAAATTTTGGCAAAATATAATGCAAAAAGAAATTATAATCAAAGAAGATGGAGTGTATTTGGGTAGCGGTAGTGCCAATGAACCAGCAGTACTTGGAAATCAATTAGCAACTTTATTGGTTGACTGGCTAGGAGCATTATCTCAAATGATGACCCCAACTATGATGGGACCTCAACCTCCAGCTAATTTGGCAAAGTTTGTATCCCTTCAAGCAAAAAGTTAACTCCTATAAAGCATCTATATCAGGATTTTTTTATCAAAAACCGTAAAAGTGGCAGAATAATGGCAAAGTTAAATGAAGGTATATCACAAATTAAGAAAGGTAGTGCATTGGAAACAATGTACAATCGACTCTTAACAGGGATGGAACAAGCTTCACACGAAACACTTCCAGATTTTACAGGTTCGGATTATGTGGATGGTTATGTCGTGAATGAAGAAAAAATCAATCTTGAAATACATGAATATGAAAATATAACCAGAAAGAACTCTGCATATCTATTAGCAAATACTATTATAAGTAGTTTAAGCAGTGAAGAAGGCGGCGGAAGTGGCACCGGTGGGTTTGTTTCCATAAATGGTGACTCTATGGCCGGTTTGATTAAAGGCATTGTATGGTTTTACAGCCGGAGACAATGGAATAAAAATATTGGATGTTTACCAAACGTCCGAAAGTAATCCACAAGAGCGAAAAAATATAGTTTCTATTAACGGTGAATTGCATCTCCCCACATGGATTATACATTAACGGTTTGTAATGTTATAAGTTATGATAATGATATAATCGCATTAAACGGCGATGTTATTTGTAGTGGATATATTAGACTTGGAGATTTAGAAATATCCAAGGATGGCATTAGCTATCAAGGAAACGAGTTTTATCATTCTGGGGAATTCAAATAAAGAAGATGTAAGCTGGACCATGAAAGATGGAACGGTTGCCGGAAACTTGTCTGTAAAAAGGTACAAGCACATTCCAATCCGGCATTACCGCTTTGTATGGTGTAGATTTGGGATTTGATAATACAAGTGTATTGGTTATTTCGGCCAAACGGTTAGCTCAATTAACAGGGGATTTAAATATTGTAACAGGAGGCATAAAATTTGATGATAATTACATTATTCATGTCAAGAATAACAATGTTATCTCATTTTCTGCATCTAACAAAATATTAAATTGGGGAGACGATAATACCAAACAAATTAACCTGCAAACCAGTATTTATGATGATGATGGTGAATATGAAATGATTTCAAAATTTGGTTCTGCATATTTTCCAGAATCATTTAAGGCAGGGCACAATTTAGGGAATATATTGATTGAAACAATATAAAAAAATCGTCTGAAGATTCTGGTGTTATATTCAGACGTTATATTAGATTAAAATCAGAAGATGGACCAGGATTTTACAGTGATGGTGATAGCGTATTTGTTGAAGCTCCATTTAAATATATAATAAAATCATCATTTGGCTATGTAGAATCGTTAAGTTTATATGCCCCATTAAATCGAAAATCATCCAGCTTAATGTTTTCTACAGATGCTGATTTTTTGTTTTTGACAAACCGATTGAAGGAAAAAAATCAATTGGAATAGCAGATTCTAAAACCCGCCTCCTCCCCAACGAGCTATTCTTTGATGATTCAATCTATTGGTTGGCTTTAGATAATGGAGTTAAGCACTATGGTAATGCCTATTTTGTCAACGACATAGGTTCTGTCACTTTTCAGTGGTTTTGCCGGAAATGGCTGGGGTATCATTCAAAACAAATTGACCGGCAACACCAGTGCAACATTTGATGATCTGACAATTCGTAAAAAATGAGAATATACGAATTGGAAGTGCAAAACAATCAGTGACTAACGGGTCTTGGTGGGTCAGCGATGCCTGTTCCGGAGACTTAGTAGAAGAAATATCATAATGTCTGTATATAAATACAAGAAATATAAAATTTCTCTCCAGTCCGATTCTAAAAAGACACAAGGATTACGGACTGGGGATATAGTTAGAAGACAATATTTTGATGGAAAGAATCTTATTTATTCGTTAATGTGTGTATTGGATTATGGAATAGATAAGACTGTAGATTCTAATACAAATGATATTGTCGAAAAACAGTATTTCATTGGAGCACTGTTAGAAGGCGATGTTACCTAAAACAGAAGAAATCTTAGACTTTAGAATTACCAATCTGTTTGATATAAATAGATCTGGAGCCATATATTTAACTGGGTCTGACGATAATGCCCCATATATGGATGTGATTGACGGTATTGGACGCAATGAGAGTTTATGTTGGCCTTCAAATATTGCAACTCCTGATTATGAAGATTCCGAATCACAATATATAGTACGAGGAACAGAAGCAGTAACCACTGATTACATACTATCAGAAGCGGACAATAATCGCATTTGTCATTTTAAAAGAAATGACGCTATATATTACGGTTTCATTGGTCTACAACAAGATTTCTACAAATATGTTCAAAACCCCAACCGCGTTCTTATTTCATATAAGATCAAAGCCAATAAAGCTGTCAATTGTAAAAGTTTCATTAGAATACCAAGATGGAACAAGAACAGATGGAGAAGAAACCACTTCTATTACAACAGATTGGCAATATAAGTTGCACACAATAACTGTCGATTATTCTGGACGTTATTTGCGAACAGTAAAACTGGATTTAAGTGAGATGTCTCCTTCAGATGAAGTTTGGGTGTCGGATTTCAATATCATCTTACTGTCTAGTGTTGCTAACTTTGGCGATGCCAGTAAAATACGTGTTGGCAAATTGAATGGAATAACAGATCCGGTATTTGGTCAATTAGAAGGATATGGAGGTTACTTACAGAAACTTTTGCTTCAAAATCTGCTCATATTTCTGGAACATTAACTGCTGGTGATGAGAATGGTTTTTGCTGCAACTTTTTATGCCGGAAAAATTCATAGGAATGTATTCGTTAATTCTTTAGATGTTAATTTTACATCTGCAATTACTATTGACACTCAAATAGAAAACCCTACTGGAATCGGCAATGTATATAGTGCCTCTAAAATCATAAGCATGATAGCCCAATCTGAAGAGTGGTTCGCGCAACATATCGGAAAAAATATACATTCTCTTTTTGGATATATGCGGGGCAAGCATCATGTCAATTATCTATTTTACAAAATGATAAAGCAATAGGAACCGTTCAAATACCTATTGCTAACACGAATATATGGTCTCTAAATAAAAGGTAACATTTGAATTACAAGCTCCGAAACAGGCAGAAGAAGCATTGGTTCTATCCATTGTCCCAACTTTTGATACCTCTGATAATGCAGGAGAATCAATATTTTATTTTCTTCACCACAATTAGAGGCAGGAGAAACTAGTCACACAATACCAACCTACTGACACTATACTTAGTACACTGAGAGGATTGGGCTTGGTTTAATCGTG
>VOFC01002328.1_pt1 | contig 45749 bp, 54 predicted proteins | sample 5384161 | NCBI WGS metagenome assembly VOFC01 (sample SAMN12384722, study PRJNA508395) | human gut metagenome | isolation source: healthy gut B | host: Homo sapiens | reverse complement strand
ATGAGCTTGACCTTGAGCAGGGCCAGACGGCCAGAGACGGCGATGGTCTCATACTGGGTCTCCACCTCTTTGGCACCGGGCTGCTTGTCCTCCACGATCTTTACGATGCCGCGGTCGGCGTCCTTGAGCAGGTAACCGCCCAGGGTGGCGTCCGGCGGGGTGGGGCGGCCAAAGGTGACACAGAGGTAAGTCTTCTGCACATCGCGGTTTTTGATGGCAGCCAGGAAGAGCTCCTCGGCCTCGGGCGTTTTGGCGATGATGACCAGACCGCTGGTGCCGGTGTCCAGCCGGTGGCAGAGGGCCGGGGTGTAGAGGCTGTTCTCCTTGTATTCCCCCTGCTGGTTGAGATAGAGCAGGGCACGGTTGAGCAGGGTGTCGTCCTCCGGGCCATCCACCGCAAGGCCGGCGGGTTTGTTGACGATGAGGATCTGCGGGCAGTCATACACCACCTGCGCGGGGCCGCGGGCGTTCTTCCAGGCGGGACCTTCCACCCGTTTGTCGGCGTCCAGCACTTCGTCCAGAATGAAGAGCTTGATCTCATCGCCCGCCATGACGCGGGTGGAGAGGGGCTGCTTTTTGCCGTTGAGTTTGATCTTGTTTTTTCGCGCAGGGCCTTGTTCAGGCGGCCCGGGTTCAGCGCCGGGAACTGCTCCATCAAATAATTGTCCAGCCGGGTGGGGGCAAGACATTTCACTTTTAAAATCTTCACGGAAATTTTCCTCTCTATTTTGAAATAGAATGTATCTTTGAATCGTTTTTATTGTAGCGGAACAAGACCGTTGAGTCAAGCAAAAAAAGAGGGTACTCGCATGAGAGAAAACCATAAAATGATGGCGCTGACGGCGATTCTGGCTGTTGGTGTGGTACTGGCAGGCTGTGGAGCAACCAATTCTGCCGCAAGTAGTACGGTGGCTTCTGCAACAAGTACAGCGTCGTCGGAAGTGGAAAAAACAGAAGTACAGCCGATGCAGGGGATTTCACTGAGTGACCCGCTTGCAGATGGAACCTATCACATCAGTTTTGAAAAAGATAAAGTATGGGTCGGGGAACGCAAGAACAGCATCAACGATGCCATTGTTTACGACTATGACCGGTACACAGCCGAGGAAATCGAAGCTTTGAGCGAGGGAGATACCATTGTAACGCATCTGGATGGCACGGAGAACACCACGGTTTTGAGCGTGGAGAGCATAGAACGAAAGAACGACTATGTGACCATCAATGGAGGAATGGAAGAGGGTGGAATCGACCTGTGCAAAGAAGAGGACCATTACCGGACTTTGACTTGGGATGATTTTCCTGCTTATTATGAAGTGGGAGTGGCGAAGCAGCTTATCATGGCGGACGATATCGAATTATCGGATGGCGCGGCGGATTTTGAAGCCGACCCGGTGATTGCAAAGGGAGACCGGGCGGTCTGCGATGCCATGAGCAACGAAGAAGATATTTATGGATGGAATGCGGGAAATACGACCGTGACGATCCAAAACGGTGAAATAACCCATGTGAACCGCATCTGGGTCCCGTGAATTTTGTCCAAATCGGTTGACAAACGCTTTGCACATGCTATAATTTAACTGTACGCAAGGGGCGCTGTGCCCTTTTTGCGGCAGCAGAATTATGACAGATGGCAATGATGGGGTCAGAAATGTACCACCCGCCGCCCAGAGAGAGCGCCCGCAGGCTGCAAGGCGCTCCGGCAGGATGCGTTTCACGCCACCCCGGAGCTTCCGGCGAAAGAAACCGGACGCTGCGCAGCGTTAACGCGCCGAAAGCGGCAGGGGACACGTTTTATCATATCTCTTGCAATTTGGGTGGTACCACGGAGCTTGATTTACCAGCAGCCTCGTCCCTTTTGATGGGATGGGGCTGTTTTTGTTTTTGGCTCCGCCCGCCCCTCTGCCATAACATCATAAAAACTGACGTGCAAACGCCAAGGACAATTGAGGAGAGAAAACCTATGCAATGGACCGGTTTGAATGAACTGCGTGAAAAGTACCTGAGCTTCTTTGAGGGCAAGGGCCACCTGCGTCTGGACAGCTTCCCGCTCGTCCCGAAGAACGACCCCAGCCTGCTGCTGATCAACAGCGGCATGGCCCCCATGAAAAAGAAATGGTTCCTCGCTCAGGAGGAGCCGCCCCGTCACCGCGTGACCACCTGCCAGAAGTGCATCCGTACCCCGGATATTGAGCGCGTTGGCATCACTGCCCGCCACGGCACCTTCTTTGAGATGCTGGGCAACTTCTCGTTCCAGGATTATTTCAAAGAGGAAGTCATTCCCTGGGCATGGGAGTTCCTGACCAGCGACGAGTGGATGGCCATTCCGAAAGATAAGCTCCACATCTCCGTCTACGAGGAGGACGATGAGGCTTACGATATCTGGACCAAGAAAGTGGGCATCGCACCCGATCACATGGTCCGCCTGGGCAAGGAAGACAACTTCTGGGAGCACGGCTCCGGCCCGTGCGGCCCCTGCTCCGAGATCTACTTTGACCGCGGCCCCGAGTACGGCTGCGGCAAGCCGACCTGCGGCGTGGGCTGCGACTGCGACCGCTATATGGAGATCTGGAACCTGGTGTTCAGCCAGTTTGACGCCGACGGCAAGGGCCACTACGAGCGTCTGGCACGCCCCAACATTGATACCGGCATGGGCCTGGAGCGCCTGGCCTGCGTGATGCAGGGCGTGGGCAACCTGTTTGAGGTGGATACCGTGCAGAGCGTGCTGCACCATGTGGAGCGCATTGCCGGCAAGACCTACGGTGCAAACGACAAGGACGACATCTCCATCCGCGTCATCACCGACCACATCCGCAGCTGCACTTATGGTGTCGGACGGCATCCTGCCCTCCAATGAGGGCCGCGGCTATGTGCTGCGCCGTCTGCTCCGCCGTGCTGCCCGCCATGGCCGGATGCTGGGCATCCGCCGCCCGTTCCTGGTGGAGCTGGTGGAGACCGTCATCCAGTCCAGTGAGTCCGCTTACCCCGAGCTGCGGGAGCACGAGGCTTATATCAAGAAAGTCATCGGCACCGAGGAGGCAAACTTTGCCCGTACCATCGACGCCGGCATGAACATCCTGAACAACATGATCGACGGCCTGGAGAAAGCACACGAGCACCTGCTCAAGGGTCTGGACGTCTTCAAGTTGAATGATACGTTCGGCTTCCCCATCGACCTGACTAAGGAGATCGCTGCCGAGCAGGGCATCGACATCGACGAGGACGGCTTCCACGCCGAGATGCAGAAGCAGAAAGAGCGTGCCCGCGCCGAGCGCCTCAAGAAGAATATCTCCGGCTGGAGCGAGGACCTGTTCGGCGGCCTCACCGCCGAGCCCACCGTCTTCACCGGCTACGACACCCTGTGCGGCGACGCTGTCGTGGTTGCCCTGAGCGACGAGGAGACCCTGACCGACGCCATCGCTACCGATGAGCAGGCCAAGGAAGACGTTCTGGTCGTTCTGGATAAGACCCCGTTCTACGCTGAGATGGGCGGCCAGGCTGCTGACCATGGCGTCATCACCGGTGCAGAGTGTTCCCTGCGCGTGCTGGATGTCAAGAAGACCCCCAAGGGCTACTACGTCCACACCTGCGTGCTGGAGAGCGGCATCGTCAAGGTGGGCGACCATCTGACCGCCCGCGTGGACAAAGAGTACCGCATGGCCATTGCCCGCAACCATACCGCTACCCACCTGCTGCAGGCTGCTCTGCGTGAGGTGCTGGGCGACCATGTCCATCAGGCTGGCTCCTATCAGGACGCCAAGATCACCCACTTCGACTTCACCCACTTCAGCGCGGTCACTCCTGAGGAGCTGGCCCGTGTGGAGAAGATCGTCAACGACAAGATCTTTGAGGCCATGAACGTCACCGTCAAGGAGATGCCCATTGAAGAGGCCAAGAAGCTGGGTGCAATGGCTCTGTTCGGCGAGAAGTACGGCAAGGTGGTCCGCGTGGTTGATATCGAAGGCTGGTCCACCGAGTTCTGCGGCGGCACCCATGTCAAGAACACCGCCCAGATCGGCTGCTTCAAGATCGTGAGCGAGAGCTCTGTGGCCGCTGGCATCCGCCGCATTGAGGCTGTCACCGGCAAGAACCTGCTGTTCCGTGCAAACCTGCAGGAGGCTATGCTGCACACCGTGGCGAACACCCTGAAGGCCAACAACGTTACCTCTCTGCCTGTTCGTGCCGAGGCTGTCATGGCTGAGAACAAGGCGATGACCAAGGAGCTGGAAGAGATCAAGGCAAAGGTTGCTGCCTCCAAGGTGACCAGCCTGTTTGATAATGCGGAGGAAGTGGATGGCGTGAAGATCGCTTCCGCTTACTTCACCGGCACCACCGGCGACACCCTGCGCGGCATGTGCGACAGCATCCGTGACAAGGCTGTAAACCCCGTGGTGGCTGTGCTGGTAGGCAAGGCCGAGGACAAGATCACCATGGCTGTCACCGTCAACAAGCTGGCACAGGAAAAGGGCCTGAAGGCGGGTGTGCTGGTGAAAGAGCTGGCTGCCATCGCAGGCGGCAAGGGCGGCGGCAAGCCGGACTTTGCTATGGCCGGCCTGAAAGACGAGACCAAGATCGACGAGGCACTGGCTGCTGTCAAGGGCATCGTGGAAAAACAGCTGGGTTGATTTTAAATAAAACCGAAAGGAGCAATTCCCATGGAAGATTGTCTGTTTTGTAAGATCGCGGCGGGCGAGATCCCCTCGAAGAAGCTCTACGAGGACGATCAGGTGGTTGCCTTTTATGACATCGCCCCGCAGGCGAAAGTGCATTTTCTGGTCATCCCGAAAAAGCACATCTCTTCTGCTGCTGCACTGACGGAGGCCGATGGCGCGCTGCTGGGCCATGTGTTTGCCGTTATCGCCAAGCTCGCCAAGGAGCAGGGCCTCGACAATGGCTACCGTGTCATCTCCAACGTGGGCGAGGACGCGGGCCAGACCGTGAAACACCTGCACTTCCATGTGCTGGGCGGCGAGAAACTGCCCGTCTGAAATTGAAAGAGAGGGAATTGTTATGGCTGAGACTTATACCCTGCATGTTGCGGGCCTGACCCGTGAGCTGACCATCTGCAAGGTGAACGACCACATGGACATTGCGGCGTTCATCATGCTGGGTGACGCCGAGCTGACCGTGGCTGCTGCCACCGAGCTGCTGAAGAAGTGCCCGGATTTTGACATCCTGCTCACCGCGGAGGCCAAGGGCATTCCTCTGGCTCATGAGATGAGCCGCCAGAGCGGCAAGCCCTACGTCTGCGCGCGCAAGGGCATCAAGCTCTATATGAAAGACCCGGTGGTCGTGGAAGACAAATCCATCACCACCGAGGGCAAGCAGAAGCTGGTTATCGACCGCAAGGAGCTGGACGAGATGAACGGCAAGCGGGTCCTGGTCGTGGACGATGTCATCTCCACGGGTGGCTCCCTCAAGGCACTGGATGCTCTGGCAGAGCAGACCCAGTGCACCATCGTGGGCCAGGCGGCTGTCCTGGCTGAGGGCAATGCAGCGGAGCGCAAGGATATCATCTACCTTGAGCCGCTGCCTCTGTTCCTCCACTGATCGAATATGCGTCGGCCGCTCTGCGTCTTCTGCGTTGGTACGCTGGGGGTAGAGTTGGTGTGCGCGTTTTTGCCGCAAACGGGGCTTTTGCTGCCGTTTGCGGCATTTTTTGTGCCCGCGCTGCTCTGGTTGCTCTTTGGCAAAAACAGCCGGGGCTATGGCGTCTGCCTACTGCTGGGGGCTCTGGCCGGGGGCGCTGCTCACGGCTCATACCCGGCAAAAGCTGGACCGTGTCCACACCGCTTACGCTGATCGGGAAGTGACCCTGACCGCCGAGGTGGAAGAGGTGTCGGCCTCCTATTACCCGGGCGTCGTCCATGCGGTGCTGCGGGTGGAACAGGCGGGCGGTGAGAAGACCGTATTCCGGGTGGAGTGTGTCTGTATGCCAAAGTGCACGGCCGGGGAGCGGGTGCAGGCCCGCTTCGCGCTGGAAGTACCAGCCCGGACACAGCAGCTTTCTTCCTACGCGGACGGCATCGCCCTGAGCGGGGAATATCTCTCAGGAATGAAGCACCTGGGCCCGAGTGAGAGCTTCCGGGCCAAAACGGCGCGGCTCCAAAGGCGGCTGAGCGCGGCTTTGCGCAAGGGGATGGCACAGGGCCCGGCGGGAGTGCTGGCGGCCATGGTGCTGGGTGACCGCACTCATCTGTCCAAAGACCTTCGCAGTGCCTACCGGGCGGCGGGTCTTTCCCATGTGCTGGTGGTCAGCGGAATGCATGTGTCCATCCTCTGCGGCAGCGTGTTTGCAAAATACCTGCCGGAAAAGAAAAAGCGGGAGCGCGGTTATGCCAGCCGGAGGCGGCAGGCGTTGTTCAGCGCTGCCATGGCTATGCTGCTGGCCGGGGTCACCGGGCTGACGCCCTCGGTCCTGCGGGCAGCCACGGCGGTATGGGTCAGCGCGCTGGGGGTTTGGGTTTACGGCCCGCCGGATGCCCTCACCTCGCTGGGCGTGGCAGGCGTCTGGATGACGCTGGGCAACAGCTACGCCGTCTGTGACATCGGCTTTGAGCTCTCCTTTGCGGCGGTGCTGGGCACACTGGCCGGGGCGGAACTGGCCCGGAAAGGCCGCCGCTTCCCGCTGCTGCGGAACGGAGTGTGGGAGACGCTCTGCGTTTCGGCCTGCGCCAGCGCGGCCACTTTCCCGGTGCTGGTGCTCCGGGGGTTGAGTGCCAGCTTGTATGCGCTGGTGTCCAGTGTGGCTGTGCTCTGGCTGGTGGAGTCCATTTTACGATTGGGCCTTGCCACGGCTCTGCTTGGCTGCTGGCCCGCACTGGCCCCGCTGCACCGGGCGTGCTCCCTGTGCGCGGCCACGCTGGCAGGGTGTTTGAACCGATGGGCCCTCTGGGTATCCGGCTGGCCCGGGGCACAGATCTATTTTGACACTGCCTGTGCCGCTCTCATCTGCCTGCTGCTGTTGGGGCTGGGGTGGCTGGCGTACCACTGGCGTGTCCGGCCGCGGGTGGCACTGCCCTGTCTGGTGCTGACGGCGGCGCTGGCCATCGGTTTGGGGAACGTCCTGAACCGGGAGATCGTCCGGGTGGAGCTGGCCGGGAGCCGGAACGCTCCGGCCGTGGTCATCACGCGGGGAGAGAGCGCCGTGGTGCTCTTCCGGGGCGGCAGCAGTACCCAGCAGGCGGTGGAAACGCTGCTCACCCGGCGGGGTGCGCGGGAAGTGGAAATGCTGGTAGACCTGCGGATGAACCCGCGGACGCCCTGCACGCTGGAAGCCAGAGAGCGGATGGCAGCAGACGAGATGCCCCGCTATACTACCCGCCGTGCCCACAGCAGCCCGGCAGAGCTGGAAGTGCTGCGAGTACAGAATGGCTGCATCGTCCGCATTACGGCGACGGGGCGGCAGTTTGTTGCCCTGAGCGGGAGTGTCCAGCTGGCAAAGCCTGTCCGGGTTGACTGGCTGCTGGCAAGCCCGGCCCGCCCGGACGCGGTGCAGTACACAGACTGCCTGACACTGAGCAGTGCGTACCACTGGATGGAGGAAAACGCGGAAACAGAAACCGCCTCCTGCCTGGCGCTCCGCCCCGGCGGCGGGGAGCGGCTTTCGTGAGCGCTTTTCAAAGCGGGCGGAATATGATAAAATAGCACTTGACAAAACAAAAAGGAGGCCAGCCTTTTGGCAACCGAAACAAAACTCCGGCAGCTGGCAGAGCAGGGCTGTGCGGTCTACTATTTTTATTCCAGCGAGCGGTATCTGGTGCGGCGGGCGGTGGCGGCTGCGTCCCAGCTGCTGGCAGCAGGGGAGGACGAGGAGACCACCGTGCTGGACGGAGCGACCCCGGGCATTGAGCAGCTCATCATGGCGGCGGGTACCCTATCGTTTTTTGGCACCCGGCGCGTGGTCGTCCTGCCGGAGATCGACCCAAGCGCTTACAGCGACAAAGACCTGGACGAGCTCTGCGAGACGCTGGGCAGTTTGGAAAACGCCGTGGTGGTGCTGGGCAGCGTCTTTGAGCCGGAGCGCGGCAAGCTCAAGCTGGGCAAGCGGGCGCAAAAGCTCATCAACCAGTGCAAAAAGCTGGGCTTTACCGAGGAGCTGACCAAACCCAAGCCCTATGAGCTGAAAATCATGATGATCGAGCGGGCCAAGGAGCAGGGGACAAACCTGCCCGAGGGCGCGGCCGGCGCTTTGCTGGAGCGCTGCGGCGAGGACCCGTTTCTGCTGGAAAATGAGGTGGACAAGCTCTGCGCCGTTTCCGGCTACAAGACCGTTACCACGGCCATGGTGGCCGAGATGGGTACTGTCAGCCTGGAAGCAGACGTGTTTGAGATGATCCGGATGATCACGGCCAAAAACGCCACGGGTGCCTGCAAAAAATGCAGACACTGCTCCGCCTGCAGCAGGAGCCCATTGCCATTACAGCGGCCATGATCGGCAGCTATGTGGACCTGTACCGGGTCAAGCTGGGGGCGGTCCGGCGGAAAAACTACAGCACGGTCTTCAAGGATTTCGGGTACAGGGGGAGCGATTACCGGCTCAAGCGCTCGGCGGAGACAGCCGCCCACTACACGCTGCCCCAGCTGGAAGCCTGTATGCAGGTGCTGCTGGAGCTGGATAAAAAGTTTGAAAAGCCAGCCTGTGGACGACGGGGTGCTGATGGAAACGGCCCTCTGCCGTCTGGCACTGGCGGGGAGCAGCCGATGAACGAAGCAAATTTTGTACACACCAGCCGGGTGCTGATCGTGGAGGGAAAATACGATGCAGCCCGGCTTTCCCATTTGACCGACGCCATGATCCTGCTGACGGACGGGTTTGCGATCTATAAGGACAAAAAGCGCCAGCAGCTGTTCAAGGCGCTGGCGAAGAAGAACGGCCTCATTCTGCTCACCGACTCGGACGCGGCAGGGTTCCGCATCCGCAACTACATCACCAATTTAGTAGGGGCGCAGAATGTGGTGCAGGCTTATGTCCCGGCCATTCACGGCAAGGAAAAGCGGAAACCCCAGCCTGGCAAAGAGGGGCTTCTGGGCGTGGAGGGCGTGGACGACGCCATTGTGGTCAAGATTCTGCGGGAAGCACTGGGCGCGGAGGCCGATGCGGCAGCCCCCCGCCCGGAGGGACGGCAGATCACCTATACCGACCTGTACGATTGGGGCCTTTCCGGCACGGCAGGCAGCGCGGAGCGGAAAACAAAGCTCCTCAACGCGCTGGGCCTGCCGCCGCGCCTCTCCAAAAAAGGAGCTGGTGGAGGCGCTGAACCGTCTGTACAGTTTTGAACAGTTGAATTCCATGCAAGAAACACTCTTTAAAGATGAAGAATAAGACGATTGAAAAACCCGGTAATCCGGCGGGGATTGTGCTATAATAGTAACATTATGCGCACTGGGTGTACGGAAACACCCGCAGGGCAAAAATCCGGCTGCACAAATCGGTGCGGCGGTGAAAAAAAGAGGAGAAAAATCATGGAACGAGAAAAACTCAAATCAAGACTTGGGTTTATCCTGCTTTCCGCAGGCTGTGCCATCGGCATCGGAAACGTATGGAAATTCCCGTACATGGCCGGCCAGGGCGGCGGTGGCGCGTTCGTGCTGTTCTATCTGCTGTTCCTGGTCATCTTGGGCCTGCCCATCATGAGCATGGAGTTTGCAGTGGGCCGCGCCAGCCACAAGAGTCCGGTGCGCGCCTATCAGGCACTGGAAAAGCCGGGCCAGAAATGGCACATCCACGGCTACTTTACCCTCATTGGCTGCTACTTGCTGATGATGTTCTACACCACCGTGGCCGGCTGGATGATGCATTACTTCTACATGACGGCTGCGGGCAAGCTCTCCGGCCTGACCGCGGATGAAGTGGCAAGTGCCTTTACCGAGATGCTGGCAAGCCCCGGCATCATGGCGTTCTGGATGGTCGTGGTGGTCGTGTTCGGCATCTTTGTCTGTGCCCGTGGCCTGCAGAACGGCTTGGAGCGTGTGACCAAAGTCATGATGATCGCTCTGCTGGTCATCATGGTCATCCTGGCCGTCAACAGCCTGTTCATGCCGGGGGCAGCTGAGGGCCTCAAGTTCTATCTGGTGCCGGACTTTGCCCGCATGAAAGAGGTGGGCGTCGTCAACACGCTGGTGGGTGCTATGAACCAGGCGTTCTTCACCCTGAGCCTGGGCGTGGGTGCCATGGCCATCTTTGGCAGCTACATTGGCAAAGAGCGCGCGCTGCTGGGCGAGTCCGTCCGTGTGGTGGTGCTGGATACATTCGTAGCCATTACGGCCGGCCTCATCATTTTCCCGGCCTGCTTTACTTATGGCGTGGACCAGACCTCCGGCCCCAGCCTCATTTTTATCACCCTGCCCAACATTTTTGCCAACATGGCCATGGGCCGGCTGTGGGGCAGCCTGTTCTTCCTGTTCATGGCGTTTGCCGCTCTCTCCACGGTGCTGGCCGTGTTTGAGAACATCATCTGCTGCGATATGGAGCTGATGCACTGGGACCGCAAAAAGTCCAGCTGGGTCAACCTGTTCCTCATCATTGCCCTCTCATTGCCCTGCGTGCTGGGCTACAACCTCTGGGCCTGGGATGGCTTTGCCATCTTCGGCGGCGCTGTGCTGGATCTGGAGGATTTCCTCGTCAGCAACCTGTTCCTGCCGCTGGGTTCGCTGGTCTACCTGCTGTTCTGCACCTCCCGCTACGGCTGGGGCTGGGAGAACTACAAAAAAGAGGTCAACACCGGCGATGGCCTCAAAGTGCACGACTGGATGCGCGGCTACCTGACCTACGGTTTGCCGGTCATCGTGCTGTTCATCTTTGCATTTGGCCTGTACGATAAATTCCTGGCGTAACCCGGCAGCCGGGGCCGCTGTAAATGACCACTGACCCCTAAGAGGCGGCCCTCCTTCCCGGAGGACTGCCTCTCTTTGCTTCCACAGGAGGAAAATGACCATGTATATTCTGATCTGTGATGACGAGCCCGCGGTGGCCCGGCAGGTGGAACAACTTGCCCGGCAGCACCTGGAACAGCAGGGGGCATCCCGGTGCAGTGCGCCGTCTGCACCCGGGGCGAGGAGGTGCTGGCCCGGTCAGACCTGGCCCAGTACCAGCTGGCCCTGCTGGACGTGGACCTGGAGACCATGACCGGCATTGCACTGGGGCGGCGGCTCAAGCAGCAGAACCCGGAGCTGGTGCTGGTGTACATTTCAGCCTATCTGGAGTTTGCTCCTGAGGGCTACACGGTCCGCGCGTTCCGGTATCTCCTCAAGCGGGATATGGAGCGGATGCTGCCCAGCTGCCTGGACGCCATGCTTGCCGAGCACAGCCGGGAGTGCCGGACGCTGCCCATCCGGCAGGGGCGGCGCGAGACAGAGGTACCGCTGGATCAGATCTATTATCTGGAGAGCGACCTGCGCAAGATCAATGTCTATGGTGAGACGCTCCACAAGCCGCTCTGCTCCTACTACGGCAAACTGACGGACCTGCCCGCCTCCCCTGCAGGAAGACGGTTTTTTGCGGGTCGGGCGCAGCTTTGTGGTCAACATGCGGTATATCCGGCAGATCAGCAATTATAAAGTGATGCTCCAGAACGGCGTGGAACTGGGCGTCAGCCGGAACGGCTATGCAGCCATCCGGGGCGCTTATCTGGAGTGGAAAGGGCAGTTTGGCGATGAGCTATGAGTTGAAGATGAAGCTGCTGATGCACCTGGTCTGCATCGTGCAGTGGGGCGTGTTTGCCCTCATCCACTGGGAGATGCTGGGCAAAGGCAAGTGGAAACATCCCTTTGCCTGTACGGCGCTGGCATTGTGCGGGATGCTGGTAATTTCGCTCTGGATCGATTTCGGCTTTTTCAATGCCGCTTCCATTGCGTTCAACGTGCTGTACCTGCTGGTGACATCGGCGTTTTTTGGCGGGACCATCCGCCAGAAGCTGATGTCCTGCATGGCCAACGGCGTGGTCTGCCTGCTGACGGAAAATACAGTCATATATCTCTATACCTATCTAGAAGCGGTTCCGCCTGCGCAGGTGATCCGGCAGCCGCTGGGCGTTCTGCTCATGGCAGCGGCGATGCTCATCGTGGGTGGCATCACGGCTCAGATGGCAAAGCACTGGGGCCAGAAGCAGGCGCTGGAACCGCTGCGGCTGGTGGTTGCCATGTTCTTCCCGGGGGTGGTCGTGGTGCTCAACATGCTGCTGATGGTCTCGGGCGGCCGGTTCGACGCCACCCAGTTCAGCGTGCTGTTTACGGTGGGGCTCACGGTGGCGGTGTTGGTGCACCTGCTCTTTGTCCAGATGCTCAACGAGCAGGTGGTGCAGAAAAAAAGGATTCTCAGTACCGTGCCACATTGGAGCAGGAGCGGGCGGAAGCCCTGATGGAATCCTACACCACCCAGCGCCGCCTGACCCATGAGTTTGCCAACCATCTCGAAGCACTGAGCCTGATGCTCCAGCAGAACGACGTGGCCGGGGCCCGCGGCTACCTGACCTCCATCAGCAAGACCATCCAGATGAACAGTGCCATCCTCAATACCCACAATCCCCTGCTGGATGCTCTGCTCAGCAAAAAGTACGAGGAAGCAGCCCGGAAAGGGGTCATGATGTACTTTGACCTCTCGGACCTGAAAGACATCCCGCTGGATCGGACGCATCTGGTCATCGTGGTGTCCAACCTGCTCAACAATGCCATTGAGGCGGCGGCACAGGCGGCCCCGCCCGAGGTGCATGTCCGGATGAAAAAGACGGAGGAAGAGCTGGTGATCTCGGTGCGCAACCGGGTCAGACAGAATGTGGAGATCCCGGAGGGGCAGCTGCCGCGCTCCACCAAGCGTGAACCCGGCCACGGCATGGGGCTGGCCAATGTCTGTGCGGTGCTGGAGGCGCACAACGCCGAGTACACCCTCAGCTGCCGGGACAACTGGTTCCGCTTTACCTGTGCGTTCCCGACCAACGGAATATGACATCCTGAGATGCAGAATATGACAACTCCCGTGCAATGGCGGCACAAAATCTGCTATGATAAAAGCAGTAAAGGCGGCCTGAGCGGGAATGGCGCTTTGATTGCGGCCGGATTTTTCCGGGGCGTCTGCTGATGCATAAGGCCCTGCGATGCGTGTGTGCAGGGCCTCTGGCCTTTGCTTTCCGAAAGTCTGACGAGGCTCTTGGCGGCAGTCTGGGGATTGCTGTACATAGAGAACTTGACCGCTGTGTGGCTTGCGGCGGGCGGCACCGTGTGTGGGAACGGGGTGCTGCCCGGCGGGGCTATGTGGTTTTGCAGGTCAAGAGCTTCGCCGGGCTTTTTCTTTTTTACCGTTTTGTCATATTTCACGGTTTGTTTCTTGTTTTTCGCCGGGTGCATGGTAAAATTAAGATATTCTTGAACAAGAAAATTCACGAAACTTTAAATTTTACGGTTAAAATACCCGGAAAGAAAGTGGGCGGAGCGGATGCGAAACAAACGGGCCGGAAAGGCTGTGGCAGCGTTGGCCATGGGAATTGTGGTGGCCGCGGGTCTGGTGGCTGTGGGCGCAAAGGAATCTGGCCCCAGCCTGACGTATCATGAGCTGCTGGTGCTGGCCGGGGATAAGACTCAGGCGGCCTCCGCGGAGCAAGACCTGGAAGCAGCGTCTGGCCTGCCGGAAGCCATCGGGGAAGAAGCGGTCGCTGTCAGCAAGTTAAAAGAAGAGCTGGAAGAGATCGACGCGGAAAACAGCGCTTCCAGTGAGGCCGTGCCGGAAGAGATGCCGGAGTCCGAGGCGGCTGCCTCGGAAGAAAGTGCCTCGGCGGAGAGCACCGCCCCGGAGGCTTCCTCGGCCTCGGAAGCTGCCGCGTCCTCCGTGCCATCCAGTGCGGCGGAATCCCATGCCGTGTCCGAAGCCGCCAGTGCCCCGTCCAGTACAGCGGCCAGCAGTGCCCCCACTGCGGAGGAGCTCTGTGACCAGCAGGTCGCAGAGTATATCCGCCAGATCGAGCAGCTGAAGGCCCGCAGTGAAAAGCGGCTTTACAGTATTATGCTGTCGGCCTATAGCGAGTATATGTCTCACCCGGTGGAGGAGCGGAACCTTGTGACGAAAGTGTCTGTGGTCCTCTCCAAGAGCGGGGAGCTAACGGCCGCCCAGAACCAGTGTGACGCGGAGTTTGCGCAGATCATGGCTGCCATGCGGAAGACCCTGCGAGAAAATGGCCGGGATGAGAGCATTGCGGATGAGGCGGAAAAAACCTATAAGCAGAAGAAAAAAAACGCCCTCATCAAAGGAACTGACCAGCCAGGCCTACAGCGGCGGCGACGGCAGCGGCCAATCCGGCAAATGGCTGGCTGAGCACGCCGATGGAAACATCATGGACTGAGATGGAAATAAGAAAAACAGCGCCGCTGCGGCTCTGGGAGAATTTCCTGAGAAATGCAGCGGCGCTGTTTTGTAGATGAAACACTTTCGTGTCCTGAACTTCACGGAAATCAATTTACAAACCTGAAGAGATATATTATAATAAAATCGCTGTGTTTCGATATAACACAACCAAAGGAGGAAAATTTGGTGCTGGTTACTCTGATTGAGAGCGTTTACAATTTTTTGTGGGGAGATCTGCTCACTCTGCCGTTGGGCGGGGTGACGCTCAACCTCTCCCTTATGGTCATTCTGCTGTTTACGGCGGGCATCTATTTCACACTGCGCACCCGGCTGCTTCCGATGCGGCTGTTCCGGGATATGCTGGACGCTGTCTGCGAGAAAAAGCAGGGGAAGCAGGGCGGCCTTTCGTCGCTCCAGACGCTGGTGGTCTCCACCGCTACCCGGGTGGGTATGGGCAACCTCGTTGGCGTGGTGGCGGCGGTTTCCGTGGGTGGTGCAGGGGCCGTGTTCTGGATGTGGGTCACGGCGCTGCTGGGGGCGTCCACTTCCTTTGTGGAGTCCACGCTGGCGCAGAAATATAAAGAGCCCGATCCGCTTTATGGCGGCTGGCGCGGCGGCCCGGCGTTTTATCTGCACAAGCTGGCAGAGCGCAAGCGGGGAAGCTGCTCAAAAAATCTGTTGTGGCATCGCTGTTTGCGGTGTCCGGACTCATCTGCTGGTGCGGCATCAGCCAGGTTATCAGCAACTCGGTGAGCGAGGCGTTTTCCAATGCGTTTTCCATTCCGCCGCTGGTGACGACCCTTGCGCTTACCGCGCTGGCGGCAGTCATCGTCCTGCGGAAAGATGCAACGGTCAGGAGCCTGGATGTGATTGTTCCCATCATGGCGGGCTGCTATTTCCTCATGACGCTCTATGTTGTTTTCACCAATCTGCCGCAGCTGCCCGGCGTGCTTGCCCGCATTTTCTCGGAGGCATTTGGCCTGCGGCAGGCAGCCGCTGGCGGCTTTGGAGCCGTGGTCATGAATGGCGTCAAGCGAGGCCTTTTTTCCAATGAAGCAGGCTCCGGTTCTGCTCCCTGCGCGGCGGCGGCTGCCGAGTGTGATGACCCGGTCAAGATGGGATTGGTGCAGGCGCTGGGCGTTCTGATTGACACCATCGTGATCTGCAGCTGTACCGCTTTTGTAATGCTGCTGGCGCCGGAAAGCGTGACCGCTGGGCTGCAGGGCATGAATCTGTTACAGGCAGCGATGCAGTACCATCTGGGCGGCTTCGGAGTGGTGTTCATTGCCGTCACGCTGGCACTGTTCAGCTCCTCAACGTTTATCGGAATTTTGTTCTATGCACGATGCAACGTGGCTTATCTCTTTGGCGACCATTGGGGCTGGCAGACCGCCTATAAGCTACTGGCACTGGCGATGATGCTGGTGGGCGGTGTGGCAGCCTATACGGTCGTATGGGATTTGGGCGATGTGGGCATCGGCCTGATGACCATTTTCAATATGATCGCTCTTTACCCCCTGTCCGGCGAAGCTTTGACCGCTCTGCAGGAATATGAGAAGAAAAAGCACCTGAAATAAAGATCACGGAAATAGAAGAAATAAAGACACCGTGCCCTGCTTGTAAGATGCAAGCCAGGGCGCGGTGCCTTTTTTTCTGGAGGAAAATGAGAGATAGAGGGGCATTCGATCGACTTAATTGCTGAAAAGTATAAGTTTGTCAGAAGAGAAGCACAGGAACTTATGGAATGAGAAACCGCTGATGGTTCAGAACGGATAAGAAATCAGACAATTTGTAAAGAAAGCTCAAGCTGATGCGATTTTTTTAGATAGTAATATAATGAGGACAAGGCGAAAACTATTGATTGTTGACGAGACACGTGATAAAATAATATGAGACTTAAAATGTGAAATAATGTCATTTGATAAAATACAAAATATATTTGTTGCTGACAGGATAAAACGGAATGTTAAATCAATTGAACGATACGTATGAATATTGAATACAAATTTCGTCAACAAATATTGTTGGATTTCTGAATTCGGAGACTTAAAATGAAATGACTGCACGTGAGAAAAGGAAAAATGAATGCGGTGAGTTTAGAGAATAAAACAATTTTAGTCACAGGGGAGTGTGAAATAATACGCGGCTGTCATAAGAGGGACAAGGGTACGGCAGAGAATGAAAGGCTCCGCGACCCGAAGTTCATATTTTCTTACCCGAAGAATGAACGACTGATCTAAGTTGGGTAAGAAGTAATGATTTTTTTCTAAGTGACGGTAGGAACACACGAACAGGATTTAATCGACTAATTCAAAAAGTGGACGAACTGAAACGATGGCATTATCAATGTCTACTCAACAAACCGTATTGACGTAGCATCGTCGAAAAAAGAACCTGTTTTGCACACTAATTGAGTTGCTGAAATTGGCTATATTTCACAACTATATGAGCTATAAATGCTAGATACTTATACAAAACGCTGAACTTTTTGGCCCATGCGGCACAAAATTGGCACATCTTTTTCAGAAGAATCATAGAAATGGCGGAAAACAGCAGAAAACAACAAAAATCCATGAGTTTATCATTAACGTCTGAAACTGCTGTTGAGTACACTACCTGACCCGCTAATGACACCTACATCATAACGGTTTGTTGAGTCATGAAAATTAAAGAAAAATAGATGATTTCTACTTCATAAAACAGCTGTTGAGTAGAGCATGAATGGTGATGATAAATACATGTTTTGTGCAGTGAGTTGAGTGAATGATTTGTTCATAACGAACAATGAATGGTGAGAGGTGGATTGAATGATATGTACAGTTTTAACAAAACTCATGCACCGACAGGGTTCGATTCAATAATCCAACACTTAGAGAAAACGTCATTGCAGGGTATACGGGGTTCGACTATATAAATCAACACTTCGGCTATAGAGAAATAGAGACGAGTGTACTCAACGGATGTTTTATGAAGTAGAAAACAAGGGAAATATTGATTGCTGGAGTAATTGGATACGACAGCATAAGAAAACACTTAGCCGAGTGTGGTTATCACACAGCGGAAATTAGAGGGAAATACCATCCATATGGATGTGTACATAGAAAATTAGAGGATATGCCCGATGAGGGCCGGAGGAGTAAATAATATGAAAAATTATAAAATCGCCGTTGCGGGCACCGGCTATGTGGGCCTGTCGATTGCAACTCTGCTTTCTCAGCACCATCAGGTGACCGCGGTAGATATTATTCCTGAGAAAGTTGAACTGATCAACAACAAGAAGTCCCCGCTTCAGGATGATTATATTGAGAAGTATCTGGCAGAAAAGAAACTGAATCTGACTGCAACATTGGATGCGAAGACCGCATACGCCGATGCTGATTTTGTTGTCATTGCGGCTCCTACAAACTACGATAGCCACACCCAGCACTTTGACACATCTGCAGTCGAGGCTGTGATCAAGCTGGTCATGGAATATAACCCGAACGCCATCGTGGTCATCAAGTCCACGATTCCTGTGGGCTACACCGCAAGTGTACGTGAGAAGTTCGGCAGCAAGAACATCATCTTCAGCCCGGAATTTTTAAGAGAGAGCAAGGCTCTGTACGATAACCTTTACCCTTCTCGTATCATCGTCGGTACTGATTTGCAGGACGAAAGATTAGTAAAAGCAGCACACGAGTTTGCTGGTCTGCTTCAGGAAGGCGCTATCAAGGAGAACATCGACACTCTGTTCATGGGCTTCACCGAGGCAGAGGCAGTCAAGCTGTTTGCCAATACATATCTTGCCCTGCGCGTGGCTTACTTCAACGAGCTGGACACTTATGCAGAGAGCAAGGGTTTGAATACCCAGCAGATCATCGACGGTGTTTGCCTTGATCCTCGTATTGGCAGCCACTATAACAATCCTTCGTTTGGTTACGGCGGCTACTGCCTGCCCAAAGACACGAAGCAGCTGCTGGCAAACTATGCAGATGTACCGGAGAACCTGATCGAGGCAATTGTGGAATCCAACCGTACCCGTAAGGACTTCATCGCGGACCGTGTCCTGAAGCTGGCTGGCTACTATGGTTATGACGAGGATAACGAGTACGACAAGGAACAGGAAAAATCTGTGACCATCGGTGTGTACCGTTTGACCATGAAGAGCAACAGCGATAACTTCCGCCAGAGCTCTATTCAGGGCGTCATGAAGCGCATCAAGGCCAAGGGTGCGACGGTGATTATCTATGAGCCAACCCTGAAAGACGGAGAGACTTTCTTTGGATCGGTAGTGGTTAATGATCTGGCTAAGTTCAAGGAAATGAGCCATGCCATCATCGCAAACCGCTATGACAAGTGTCTGGATGATGTGAAAGAAAAAGTTTATACGAGAGATATTTTCCAGAGAGATTAATACATAAAGAGAGGGAATTGTTATGAAAGGTATTATTCTAGCGGGAGGATCAGGCACTCGTCTGTATCCATTAACGAAAGTTACGAGCAAACAACTCTTACCTATTTTTGATAAACCGATGATTTATTATCCGATGTCCGTTCTGATGAACGCTGGCATCCGTGACATTTTGATTATTTCCACACCGCAGGATACTCCTCGCTTTGAGAACCTGCTGGGTGATGGACACCAGTTTGGTGTGAACCTGACCTATGCTGTTCAGCCTTCTCCGGATGGACTGGCACAGGCCTTTATCATTGGTGCTGACTTTATTGGCGATGATTCTGTGGCAATGGTGTTGGGCGACAACATCTTTGCCGGCCACGGCCTGAAGAAGCGCCTGCAGGCGGCTGTTCAGAATGCGGAAAACGGCAAGGGCGCCACGGTGTTTGGCTACTATGTAGACGATCCGGAGCGTTTCGGTATTGTTGAGTTTGATAAGACCGGTAAGGCCATTTCTATCGAGGAGAAGCCAGAACATCCGAAGAGCAACTACTGTGTAACTGGCCTGTACTTCTATGATAACCGTGTGGTCGAATTTGCAAAGAACCTGAAACCTTCTGCACGTGGTGAGCTTGAAATTACTGATCTGAACCGCATCTATCTGGAGGACGGCTCCTTGAACGTGGAACTGTTAGGTCAGGGCTTCACTTGGCTGGACACTGGTACACACGAGAGTCTGGTGGATGCCACTAACTTCGTAAAGACTGTGGAGCAGCATCAGCACCGTAAGATTGCCTGCCTGGAAGAAATCGCATATCTGAATGGCTGGATCAGTAAGGATGAGCTGATGGAAGTCTATGAGGTTATGAAGAAGAACCAGTATGGACAGTATCTGAAGGACGTCATGGATGGCAAGTATCAGGAACATCTGTACTAATTAGAAACGAGTAAAAAATACATAGACAAGTGTAGAGGAGAATAGATTATGAATATTATTGTTACCGGCGGCGCTGGTTTTATTGGTAGTAACTTTGTGTTCCACATGTTGAAGAAGTATCCAGATTACCGGATCATCTGCCTGGACAAGCTGACCTATGCAGGCAACCTGTCCACCCTGGCCCCTGTGATGGACAACCCCAATTTCCGCTTTGTGAAGGCGGATATCTGCGACCGGGAAGCTGTGAATAAACTGTTTGAAGAAGAACATCCGGACATCGTGGTGAACTTTGCGGCAGAATCTCATGTTGACCGTTCTATCGAAGATCCTGGCATCTTCCTCCAAACTAATATCATCGGTACTTCTGTACTGATGGACGCTTGTCGTAAGTATGGCATCCAGCGCTATCATCAGGTGTCTACGGATGAAGTTTATGGTGACCTTCCGCTGGATCGTCCGGACCTGTTCTTCACTGAGAAAACTCCGATTCACACCAGCTCTCCGTACAGTAGCTCCAAGGCTGCTGCTGACCTGCTGGTTCTGGCTTACCACCGTACCTACGGTCTGCCTGTGACCATTTCTCGTTGCTCCAACAACTATGGCCCGTATCACTTCCCGGAGAAGCTGATTCCGCTGATGATTGCTAATGCTCTGGCTGACAAGCCGCTGCCTGTTTACGGCGAGGGTCTGAATGTCCGCGATTGGTTGTATGTGGAAGACCACTGCAAAGCTATCGACCTGATTATCCACAAGGGCCGCATTGGTGAAGTCTACAACGTCGGTGGTCACAATGAGAAGCAGAATATTGAGATTGTGAAGATCATCTGCAAGGAGCTGGGCAAACCGGAGAGCCTGATTACCCATGTTGGCGACCGTAAGGGTCACGATATGCGTTACGCAATCGACCCGACTAAGATCCACAACGAGCTGGGGTGGTTGCCGGAGACCAAGTTTGAGGATGGCATTAAGAAGACCATCCAGTGGTATCTTGATAACCGTGAGTGGTGGGAGACCATCATCAGCGGTGAGTATCAGAACTACTACGAGAAAATGTACAGCAACCGCTAACAGGAGGAAAGAACATGAAGTTTTTTGTAACAGGCGTTGGTGGTCAGCTGGGACATGATGTGATGAATGAACTGCTGAAGCGCGGTCACGAAGGTGTGGGTTCTGATATTCAGGAGAACTACAGTGGTGTGGCAGATGGTTCTGCGGTAACAAAAAAGGCACCGTATGTGGCACTGGACATTACTGATAAAGATGCCGTTGAAAAAGTTATTACAGAAGTAAATCCGGATGCCGTGATCCACTGTGCAGCATGGACTGCTGTGGATATGGCAGAGGATGACGATAAAGTGGCGAAAGTCCGTGCTATCAACGCAGGCGGCACGCAGAATATTGCAGATGTATGCAAGAAACTGGATTGTGATGACCTATATCAGTACGGACTATGTGTTTGATGGTCAGGGAACAGAGCCATGGAAGCCGGACTGCAAGGACTATAAGCCCCTGAATGTGTATGGTCAGACGAAATTGGAAGGTGAGTTGGCAGTCAGCCAGACGCTGGAGAAGTATTTCATTGTCCGCATTGCGTGGGTGTTCGGTTTGAATGGTAAGAACTTTATTAAGACCATGTTGAATGTCGGCAAGACGCACGATACTGTCCGTGTGGTCAATGACCAGATCGGCACGCCGACCTATACCTATGATTTGGCTCGACTGCTCGTTGACATGAATGAGACCGAGAAATACGGATACTACCATGCAACCAATGAAGGCGGCTATATCAGCTGGTACGATTTTACCAAGGAAATCTACCGTCAGGCTGGGTATAGGACGGAAGTGCTTCCGGTAAGCACAGAGGAATATGGTCTGAGCAAAGCTGCCCGTCCGTTCAACAGCCGTTTGGATAAGAGCAAGCTGGTGGAAGTTGGATTTACTCCGCTTCCGACTTGGCAGGACGCTCTGAGCCGCTATTTGAAGGAAATAGAGGGAAAAAAATAAGATGAGTAAGGATATTAGTATTATCAAAACGCTCTTTTTTAATTTTTACTACCTTTCGTTTAAGGAAGCAATTAGAATGCCTTTTCATGTAGGAAAAGAGCGTGAAAATTAAGCATATGGGAAAACGAACTTCTGTTAAAGTTCAGAATGTAAAAAAACATATTGGGATTGGTCTCGGCCAATCTTTTGGATTGGGAAAAACAACATTTTGGTCAATTGCAGATGATGCTTCTTTGATTATTCGGGGGGGCAATAATTGGAAGAGGTACACAGATTATTGTGGATGGCGAGTTAGACTTGGGAAATGATTTTTATTGCAACGCAGACTGTATTTTGAATGCAGGGAAAAAAAAATTGTATTTGGAAATAGTGCACTATTGGGATGGAATGTGACGGTTATGGATGGTGACGGTCATACTATGCTGAATGGGGATACGGCAATGCCGAAATATAAACCCATTGAAATAGGAAATCATGTGTGGCTTGCTGCAAATAGTTCTGTGTTAAAAGGAAGTTGTATCGCGAATGATTCTGTGGTTGCGTATGGCGGTATAGTATCCAAAAATATAGATCAATCTAATGTGCTTATTGGAAAACAGAATAAGATTTTACGAACTAATGTGAATTGGAGTGTGTGATAAATGGGACAGATTAAAGTAGAGAAAAATGTAGGCGGCATCGAAGGTCTCTGTGTGATTGAGCCTGCTGTTCACGGTGATGCCCGTGGCTATTTTATGGAAACCTACAACGAAAAGGATATGAAGGAAGCCGGCATTGACATCCATTTTGTGCAGGATAATCAGTCTATGTCTACAAAGGGCGTGCTGCGCGGTTTGCATTTCCAGAAGCAGTATCCGCAGTGCAAGCTGGTACGCGCTGTGCGCGGAACTGTGTTTGATGTCGCTGTTGACCTTAGAAGCAATTCCGAAACTTATGGTAAGTGGTATGGCGTGACTTTGTCTGCTGAGAATAAGAAGCAGTTCCTCATTCCGGAGGGCTTTGCACATGGATTTCTGGTACTGAGTGATGAGGCAGAATTCTGCTATAAGGTCAACGACTTCTGGCATCCGAATGATGAAGGTGGTATGGCTTGGAACGACCCGGAAATCGGCATTGAGTGGCCGCAGTTAAAGGGAGAATACAAGGGCAGTGCCAGCGCAGAGGGCTACACGCTGGAAGACGGTACAGCATTAAATCTGAGCGATAAGGACCAGAAGTGGCTGGGACTGAAAGATACTTTTAAATTTTAAGAACTATTGGTAGTACGGAGGATTCTACTCATGGCAGAGAAAAAGAAAATACTGTACATAGTCGAAGCTATGGGCGGAGGCGTTTTTTTACTTATATAGTTGACCTTGCCAATGAGCTTGTCAATTCTTATGACATGTACATTGCTTATGCAGTGCGGAAACAGACACCACGAACTATAAAGACTATTTCGATAAAAGGATTCATCTGATTGAAGTCAAAAACTTCGGACGGGCAATTGATCCGGTGAAAGATATCGCCGCATTATTTGAAGTTAAAAAAAATAGCGGCAAAAATCAAGCCTGATGTAATCCATCTACATAGTAGTAAAGCTGGTGCAATTGGTCGGGTTGCGTTCAATGGAAAAATCCCAATGTTCTATACCCCGCACGGTTATAGTTTTCTGATGGAAAATTATAAGCCGATGAAACGCAGAATGTTTAAGCTGATCGAGTCAGTGTGTGCAAAGAGGAATTGCACGACAATCAGTTGCAGCGTGGGTGAGCATCAAGAATCCCTGAAACTTACCAAACATGCTACTTATGTGAACAATGGCATCAACATGGCAGAACTTCAGGAGATTATTGATAAAACGGAAAAAAGTGGAGCACTCATTCACAGTTTACACACTGGGAAGAATCTGCTATCAGAAAAATCCCACACTGTTTAATGAGATAGCCGAATCACTTCCAGATGTGAAATTTGTCTGGATTGGTGATGGTGAACTTCGAGACCAACTTACAAGCGAGAATATCGAAATCACAGGATGGGCCGACCGAAGCACTGCAATTAGATATGCAGTTAATGCAGATGTTTTTCTTTTACCAAGTAGATGGGAAGGACTTCCGATTTCTCTACTTGAATCCATGTATATGAAGAAAGCATGTGTGGTAAGTAATGTAATCGGTAATCGGGATGTTATCCATAATGGTGAGAATGGCTTTGTGTGTACGAAAGTAGAAAACTTCGTAAAGGCTATCGAAGAATGTCAGGGTGAAGTTGAAAAACTAACAGAACACGCATATCAGGATATTCTAAAGATGTATAACACAAAGGTGATGGCTGAACAATATAGAAAAAAAAATACGAAATGGCTATAAATAAACTGGGGGGGACAGCCTGATGTAAGGCTGTACGTCTTAACCAATGACGATTATGCCACTGCAAAGGCGGTGGCATGATGAAAAAAAGGATAAGGATTTTACATGTAGCGCAAGCTGCTGGTGGCGTGGATCGCTACATCCGAATGCTTCTCAAGTATTTGGATAAGGATAAGTTTGAAAATGTATTAGTTTGCTCACAGGATTTCCATGAGGAAGATTACAACGGGTTAGTTGACTACTTTGAGCAAATTGAGATGACGAGAGCCATTGGGGCGAGCGACTTAAAGGCAACTAAGGCCGTTAGAAAGTTGATAAAGAAATATAACCCCGATATCGTTTATGCTCATTCCAGTAAGGCTGGAGCGATTGCTCGTATTGCAGATATTGGTCTTAAAAATTACTGTATATATAACCCGCATGGTTGGGCGTTTAATATGCGCTGCTCGGCAAAGAAAAAAGCAATATACACAATGATAGAAAAAATTGCAGCACCGTTCTGCGATAAGATTATTTGTATTTCTGATGCAGAGAAACAATCGGCATTAGACAAGAAGATTTGTAAAGAGGATAAGCTGCAAATCATCTTTAACGGTGTAGACATCGAAGCCTATGAAAATGGTGCACATGGAGCAGTTAAAAGGCGAGACCTGAACATTCCAGAAGATGCATTTGTTGTCGGTATGGTTGGGCGAATAAGTCAGCAAAAAGCACCAGATGTCTTTATTAAGATGGCAAAGCAGGTGAAAGATGAAGTTCCAAATGCACACTTTATTATCGTTGGTAATGGAAATCAGGAAGACGAAATCAGAAAGTATGCAAAGGACAACGGCTTTTCGGATAGTTTACATATTACTGGATGGGTTGATGATCCGATGAGTTATGTGGAGCTTTTCGATGTGGCATGTTTACTGAGTCGCTGGGAGGGCTTTGGACTGGCTCTGCCTGAGTATATGATGGCAGGAAAACCGATTGTGGCAAGCAGGGTGGATGCTATTCCGAACATAATCCGGGATGGAGAAAATGGTTTGCTTGTCAAAGTGGATGACGATGTTGGAGCAAGTAATGCTGTGATGCGGATCTATCAGGAAGATGAATTGAAAGATAAATTGGTGACACAGGGATTGGAAGATGTACATAACAGGTTTAACGCTCGGAGAGTTTCAGAAGAACACGGGAAACTGTTTGAGAAGATAATTAAGTGATTAAAGATAGTTTGGAGAGTAGAGGAATGAAAAAACAGCAATTGTGTCATGCTATTTCCAGCATAACTATGGAAGTATGCTTCAGGCATATGCCACGCAGATGGCGTTAGATAAACTGGGATATGAAAATGAAACCATAGATATTTCTGGTTTCAACGGAGAAATTAAAAAGGCAAAATTGCTGTATTTTGCTAAGGCAAGTTTAACTTCAGATATTTTGCTGTCTAAACTCGGTATGGCAAAGAATGTATTGATTAAGAAAATTTCCAAAAACCAATACGCAGAATTGTCTAAGATTCGTGCAGAAAAATTCGATGCGTTTAGCCGTAAGCAGTTTAGACTTTCTTCGAAATACAATTCGAAAGCCGAACTTGGAAATAAATGTAAAGATAACTATTCGAATGTGCTTGTAGGAAGTGATCAGTTATGGCTTCCTGGAAATATTGCAGCGGATTATTATACACTCAATTTTGTGCCGGGGACAGTAAATTCGATTGCCTATGCAACGAGTTTTGGCCAGTCAAGTTTGCCGAAGGATTCTGCAAAAAAGCCGAAGTATTTTTAAAAGAGAATAAAGCACATTGGTGTAAGAGAAGAATCGGGTCAAAAACTGGTGAAAGAAATTGCGAATCGCGATGTTCCAGTGGTTTGTGATCCGACATTGCTGTTTACAGGTGATGAATGGATGGCAATTCAACAGAAAGAGCCAATTGTAAAGGGAAAGTACATTCTGTGCTATTTTCTTGGCAACAATCCGCCTCATAGAGAATTTGCAAAACGCTTAAAAGAAGCTACAGGCTGCAAGATTATAGCACTGACACATTTGGATGAGTTTGTAAAGAGCGATGAAGGTTATGCTGATGAAACGCCTATGATATTGATCCGGCAGATTTTCTGAATCTAATTCGAAATGCGGAATATGTGTGTACAGACTCTTTCCATTGCTCCGTGTTCTCCATTCTTTATAAGCGACAGTTTTTACATTCCGTCGGTATAACAGAAATACAAAACAGTCAACAAACAGTCGTTTAGATACACTGTTTCACATGGCGGGAATCACTGGCAGATTACTGACGGGAGAAGAAAATATAACTAATTGTTTGAAGATAGAGACAGACTTTGAAAGTGTTCATAAAAAGTTAGAAGGAATTCGGCAGAAGTCGTATGAATATCTTCTTGCGGCATTAAAAGATGAAGGGAGTACAGATTTGTGATTGAAGTTAATAAAAAACAGGACTGTTGCGGCTGTACTGCCTGCGCAGCAATTTGTCCGAAAGATGCAATTGCTATGAAGGAAGATAATGAAGGATTTCTTTATCCGACTATTGACAAAGAAACCTGCATTGATTGCGGTGCCTGTGAAAGAGTATGTCCAATCATTCATACAGCAAAAGAAAAACCTTTTGAGCAAACCGCATATATCGTACAGAATAAAGATCAAAAGGTCTTAAGAGAAAGTACAGCAGGCGGAGCATTTACTGCAATTGCTAAATATGTCTTACATAATAATGGTGTTGTGGTTGGTGTGGAACTAGGCGCCGATTTAATAGCTCGCCATGTTGCAGTTGAAAAGGAAAACGATTTATATCGATTCCGTAATAGTAAATATGTCCAAAGTTCTGTGGGGGGGTACCCACCGACAGATTAAGTCCTTCTTAGAGCAAGGCAGATTCGTATGCTTTAGTGGAACGCCGTGTCAGATAGAGGGACTGAAAAATTTTTTAAAGAAAAATTACGACAATCTGATTACCGTTGATGTAGTCTGCAGAGCTGTACCTTCTCCTTTGATATTCCGTAAGTATGTAGAATATCAGAAAAAAGTGCTTTCAGACAATATAAAGACGGTTCGTTTCCGCGATAAGCATTACGGATATAAATATTCAACGATGAATGTCATAACAGACAGAAATCATGGTAATTACCATCAGGGCGTTGAATCTGATCCGTGGCTAAGAGCATTTTTCTCTAATATTTGTGATCGACCATCGTGCCATTCTTGTCATTTCCGAAAGCAGTATCGTGTTAGTGATTTTACGATATGGGATTGCTTTAATGTCGGTAGGTTCTCAAAAGAGCTGGATAATGACAAAGGGGCTACAAGAGTTTTGGTGCACACAGAAAAAGGAAGAGAGATCTTTAATGCAATTAAGGATGATTTCTCTTACATTGAAATCGCACCAGAAGCCGCTGTAGCTGGTGCAAAAGAAATGAAAGAATCTGTTGCACCGAATGAGAAGCGTGAGTCATTCTTCAAAGACGCAAATAGAATGAGCGGAGAAGAATTGTTTAATAAGTACTTCCCGGAGACCTTTAAGGTTAAAGCGGAACACAGCATCAGGTTGGCCTGTTATAAACTGGGTATTTATAGCGTAGCAAAGAAACTATATGTCAGACTAACGCATAAGTACTAAGTTTATTATTCGTCTTGATTTCTGAATCTGTATTATGCGGAAAGGAAATCAGATGATTGAAATTAAGGATAAAAAAGACTGTGTTGGATGTACAGCCTGTGCAGGGATTTGTCCCAAGAAATGTATCCAGATGCAACCGGATGAAGAAGGATTTCTGTACCCGGTTGTCGATAAGAGTAGATGTGTAGAGTGTAATGCCTGCAATATGGTTTGTCCAATTCAAAGTCCCGTTACTGAGGAAGAAAAGCAACAAAAAGCTTATCTGGTTCAGCACTGTGATGAAAAGGTGAGATTGGATAGTTCGGCAGGTGGTGCGTTTACAGCTATAGCAACAGTTGTTCTTCAAAAAGGTGGAGTGGTATTTGGAGCAGCATACGATGAGAATTTTCATGTGCAACATACTTATGTAGAAACTGTTGATGAATTAAAAAATTCCGGAACAGCAAATATGTACAAAGCGATTTGGGAGATTCCTTCTGTTTGGTAAAAGATTTTCTCCAGAAAGATAGATGGGTTTGCTTTAGCGGAACACCATGCCAAATTGAGGGTTTATCAAAGTTTTTGAGAAAACCATATGAAAAGTTGATTTTAGTTGATGTGGTATGTCACGGTATCCCGTCGCCGCTTGTGTGGAGCAGGTATCTGGAATACCAAGAACAGTTATTTCCGAATCCTGACAACATCCGTTTCCGGGATAAATTTTATGGATATAAATATTCCACAATGAGTATTATCCAGGATGGAAAGAACGTATACCATGCAGGATCGCAACTTGATCCAATGTTAAGAGCTTTCTTCTCAGACACATGTGATCGGCCTTCTTGTTATGAGTGTCCTTTCAAAAAAAGGTACCGTGTAAGCGACTTCACAATTTGGGATTGTTTTTCAGTATATGATTTCGATAAGAAATTGGATGATGACAAAGGTACGACCAGAGTCCTTTGCCACTCTCAAAAAGCGGCGAACCTTATGCAAGAGGTAATGGAGTATGCAAGGTGTGAAGAAGTTTCGGCGGATAAGTTGGTTGCAGGTGTAAAGGAAATGTTCGAATCTGTTCCAATGAATCCAAAGCGGACAGTGTTTCTGGTCGATGCGGTAAAGCTGTCTGGTAAAGAGTTGTTTGAAAAATACTATCCTGTCACGAACAAGGTAAAAGTAAAAACAACCATTCGGAAGGTACTTCTGGTGACTGGAATCTATGGAACAATGAAGAAATGCGTAAATCGGGTGCGAGGTAGATAAAATGATAGAGCCATTTGTAAAGTATTATTGTTCCGGTATATAAAGTACCGGAGCAGTATCTGAGAAAGTGCATTGAAAGCACAATGACACAAACATTGAAAAATATTGAAATCCTATTAGTGGATGATGGCTCGCCGGATCAGTGTGGCAAGATTTGTGATGAGTACGCAGAAAAAGATAAGCGAATTCGGGTATTACATAAAAAAATGGTGGACTCTCCTCGGCCAGAAATTTCGGTTGTAAGGCTGCACAGGGGAAATGGGTCATGTTTGTAGATGGTGACGACTGGATTGAACCAGACATGTGCCAAACCATGTATAGTGCCGGAGAAGAAAAACGGGTACAGCTTGTTATGTGTGGCATTATGAAGGACTATGGTAAATCTGCTACGGAATACAAATTCTATCTGGAAGATGGAAAAGTATATAAAGGTCAGGAATGTAAATGGCTTCAGCAGCAGCTTTTGGTCTATAACGGGAATATCGCAGTTGCATATTCAAAGCTGATTGACCGAAAACTGCTAATAAACAATCAGATTTTTCACGATGAAGTACTTCGGCAAGGTGCGGAAGGGCTGGAATTTAATCTTCGGTTATTTGAGAAGTTGGAGAGTGCGACTTTCATCAATAAGCCATTTTATCATTATATCTATAATGAAAACTCGATTTCGGCATCACATAATGAAGCAAATCACGAGTTTGTGATTAAGTGCTTTGAAAAATCAAGGCGTTTATTGATACCTCTGACAATAAGGAGATGCTGAAGCCTTGGTTTGACAATCGACTGCTGTATGTGATTGTAACCACGGCAATTAGTGGATATTTTAATCCAACCAATCCGGAGCCGTATGCCGATAAAAAGAGAAAATATGCGGAATATCTAGAAAAACCCATTGTGAAAGAAGCGTTAAAGACTACAAATACCGAAGGAATTGGAAAGCAACGGGAAATTGTTTTGTTCTTTATTAAGCACCATATGTTCCTTGCATTGGACATGATGGGGAAAATGAGAAAGTGGCAGAAGGAGCATAAGTAATGGAGCAATATGCGGCAGGAATTGTATTGTACAATCCGGATATTAAGAGATTGAAAGAAAACTTAGACGCGGTATGCAAGCAGGTTAAATGGGTATATTGTTATAATAATGGATTACGAAACGATTCAGAGGTTGGAACCCTTTTGAACACGTATGATAATATTCAACTAATCGGAACTGGAACAAATGATGGAATCGCCACAGCGCTGAATGAATTAGTGAAAAAAGCTGAAAAAGAGGGCATTGAATGGATTTTAACACTTGATCAGGATTCTGTTGTGTGTGATGGAATGGTAGAAGCACTTGCCGCATTAAAAGATGAAAAAGATGTAGCGATCATATGCCCTGTAATAGAAGATGTTCGTAGGAAGAATGAAAAGCCTGCAATCGCAATAAACACAATTGATGATGTGGACTTTTGTATCACATCGGGAAGCTTTATGAATGTTCAAAAGACTCTCGAAATTGGTGGATTTGATGAGTGGCTTTTTATTGGCCTGGTGGATAACGAAATTTGTTATAGAGTTAAACTGAATGATTATAGAATTGTTCGTAATAATGCGGTTATACTGAATCATGAGCTTGGAAATTTGACTCCATCTCGTTTTGAAAACGTGTATTTAAAATTTGGAAATTTACTGCATAATGAAACAATAAAGAAGCTTTCTTATAAAAAGAGCGGTAAGTCCTATGCGTCTTTATTATGCAACAAGAAATATGGTTTATTTGAAAAAGAGGTATATGAATTATATGAGTAAAAAGTATGTGGAATAAAATGTTGATAAAAAATTCCCTCTCCAGTATCGTCCGGGGGGGTACGGTTTGACGTACTGAAAGCAATCTACGCAGGAATTATAGATGGAACTTCAGTGAAAGTCGAACCTTATTGCGTTCAAAAACGCGGACAATAAAGTGAGCTGATGTGAACTATATTCCTGCTACTAAGATGTATTGCTGCTAAATACATAATATAGAGGTAGGAATATAAGATGAAAGTATCAGTTGTAATGACTACATACAATGGGAAAAAGATTTATAAAGGAAATGTTGTACTCATTAAGAAATCAAACGAGAAGTATTGATGAGTTGCTGATATATGACGATCAATCAACAGATGGAACGCCGCAGTTTATAGAAGAATATATAGAAAAGTATGCGCTAACAGGCTGGAACGTAATTGTAAATGATACCAATTTGGGCTGGGAGAAGAATTTCCTTCAAGGACTTAGCAATGCCTCTGGTGATGTGATTTATCCATGCGATCAAGATGATATATGGCATTTGGATAAAATAGAAAAAATGACGCTTGCTTTTGAGGAAAATCCACAGATTTTGCTTTTGGTTTCCGGATTTCATGCATTCAGTGAATATGGCGGAAAAATGATTGTACAGCAACCGGTAAAAACGGAAACAGGGTCAATGGTTAGTAAGGTTGTGTTTAATGAACATTATTACCAAATTCTTCGGCCAGGATGCACGATGGCTTTTAGAAAAGAATTATTACCGCCGTTTCTTGAAAACTGGAAGTCTGGGACACCGCATGATGCGGTCTTGTGGATTTTAGCTGCACTGCTCGATGGATTATATCTTTACAATGATACGTTTATTGAATTTCGGAGGCATAATACAAACGCTTCACGAGCAATTTCACACGGGTATAATTATAAAGTAAATGAAGCGGAAAGAACTAAATTGGTAAATAGTTGGTACAGAAAATCAATCTATTACAATAACGAAAAAGAGCCAATTCTATCCGCTTGTGATAACTGGTGCAATCTGCGTATTCAATTGTTAAAAAGAAAAGAACTGGATTGCATGGTTTAAGCTGTTTAAGTATAGAGACTATTATTTGACACAAAAGAAGTACTTGGGAGATGTTTACTATTATTTCTGCCAATTTAGGAAATAATAGAGGAAGGATTTAGATATGATATATGTTGTTTCAAAAGGAAATTATGTTAGCGGCGGCCCGGAAACGCTGCATCAGGCAGCAAATTTATTCGCATCAATGGGTCAGAGAGTAGGAATGTATTATGTGCAGCCGCATACGATGGAAATTCGAAACGCTTTCAAGGATATAATATAGAAGTTGTTGATAAAATCGAAGATGATGAGAACAACATTTTGATTGTTCCAGAAACGCAGACCTATGTGCTGAATAATTATAAGAAAATAAAAAAGTGTATTTGGTGGCTCTCTTTAGAGAAATTATTTGAATACAGAACCAATTTTCCTTGTGAACTGGCGAATGAAAGTAAATCATTGGCCTAAATTCATGTTCCCGATTGCATGGCTTTTATTGGTAGCAAAGGGAAAGATTCATACTTATCGTTACCATTTTGAAGATAAAGGACAGCTCTATCATACATATAATTGTGAGTACGCACACAGATATATTGTTGAACATGGGGTTCCTGAAGAGAGAACTTTGTATTTATGCGGACCATTAAATAAGTCTTTCTTTGAAAAAGCAAAAAGCAATTAAAGGCGGAAAAAAGAGAGAATATTATTCTTTACAATCCTAAAAAGGGAAAAGAGTTTACACAAAAACTAATTTCTGCAGCAAAAGAGCGTGGATTAGATGCAGAATTTAAGCCTATTCAGGGAATGACACCGGATCAGATAACGGAGTTGATGTCAAAATCTAAAATCTATATTGATTTCGGCAACTTCCCAGGCCCGGAACGTATTCCTCGTGAAGCAGTTACAATGGGCTGCAATATTATCACCTCAAAGAATGGTGCGGCAGCAAACGAAATAGATGTGCCGATTCCGGAAAAATTGAAATTTGAAGATAAAGAAGAGAACATACCGGATATTATTACGACGCTGCAAGATATGTTGATGGATTATGATGGCTACTATCATTATTACGATACATACCGTAAGAAAGTAGTTGATCAAATTGAATTGTTGCAAAAGAATGCCGGATTTCTTTTGGAAAGGATTTGAACTGATGGAGGCAGGACATAATAAAATAAAGTATGGATTTGTTATACTACACTATATGGCATATGATATGACAGTGGAATGTGTTTCAAATCTTCTTCATTATTTTGAAAAAAGACAATATAAAAATTACAATTGTTGATAATGCTTCTGGAAATGGAAGCGGAAAACAACTAAACGAACTTTATAGTAGCAATGATACAGTCGAAGTTTTACTGAATCAAAAAAATGACGGATTTGCAAGAGGAAACAACTTAGGCTATCGGTATTTGAAAGAAAATTATCTGCCAGATTATATAATCGTCATGAATAATGATGTGTTGATAGAACAGAATGACTTTCTTGAGCGAATAGATGCAATCTATAAAGAAACTGGATTTGCAGTTCTTGGTCCAGATATATACTGTCCCGCAACCCATAAGCACCAAAAATCCGGCGCATTTGAATGGCTTTAATAGGGAGGAAGTACAACAGCTGTACGATACGATTTCTAAGTATTCCCACCATCCGGCGTTTTACTATTATAAAAAAGAAACATTGGGCAAACTGAAACGAAAAATTTTTAAGAAGCCCAAAAATGTAGATACAATAGATCGTTCAAAGACGATGGAGAATGTTGTGTTGCATGGAGCTTGTTATATCTTCTCTTTGAATTTTATAAAGAAAAGAGAAAACTGTTTTTGCCCAGATACTTTCCTTTATATGGAAGAAGATATTCTGCATTACGAGTGTATGGAGAATGGCATGAAAATGCTGTATTCACCGGAAATAAGAGTAAAACACCTGGAGGATGTATCGACAAACGCGAGTATAAAATCCGGATTGAAGAAATTCAAGATGAAGAATAGAGAAATGGAAAAAATCTATAAAAGTCTTTCTACATCTGATGGATATGGAGGAAGAAAATAGATGACGACATATTTACTATTTGCAATAGTAATGGTATACATTTTTTTATCATTGAACTATACCAGAGGCGATTTGTTTTTTCCGGCAACAATTGTGTATTTAGTATATGCTTTTAGCCTTTCATTTGTTGTGATTGAGATGTCAAAATGGAATGGAGCTATCAGCATTGAAACATTTGAAATTCTGTTGATTGGACTTACAGTGTATTTAATAGGAGCTATTTTTTTTCAACAAAAGTGGGAGTAAGGATTGGAATAAAAAAAACGGTATAAATTTTTTTTAGAAGTATATCGACAACGTTGCCGGAAGAGGCAATTCCACAGGTATCCACAATAACTACTGCTGTGGTGATTCTATTTGATGCATTGGTTCTTATTAAATACTATCTAGATGTCAAAAGAAGTGCATCTTCCGTGGGAAGTTTTACTGATTTGGGATCAATGATTGGATTGTACCGTAATGCGGGAGTGGCTGGTGAACTGGAAGTTAGTATATCCAAATTTTCTGCATATGGATTTATGGCAATGACAGCATTGGCTTATTTGTACTTATATATAATAATTATAAATGCTGTTCAAAAAAAGACTTTCTGCAAAGAAAATCATTGTTAATATTATGCCGGTTGTGATGTTTTGTGTATGCTCTATTTTAACTGGTGGAAGAAACCCATTGCTTCAATTACTCGTTGCGGCACTTATGATGTATTATTTGTTGAAAAAAAAGATTCAAGGATATAGTAGAAAATTCAATCGAAAGTTTACATTCAAGTTGCTTTCAATCGTTGTAATTGTTTTGATTGCGTTTTCAAATATGAGATTCTTGGTTGGTCGAACAAATACTCTGAACACATTTGATTATTTAGCAATGTATATCGGTGCTCCGATTAAATTGTTTGATATGTTTATACAAAATCCACCTTCTAAGGTACATGAATTGTTCGGGCAAGAAACATTCATCAATTTGTGGACTTGGCTCGGTACATTTACACATGATAGCCGTATGACAGGTCTTATAATGAACAAAGAATTCCGAACTTTTAACGGATTACAACTGGGAAATGTATATACAGCGTTTAGAGAGTACTACTTTGATTTTGGAATAGCGGGCGTTATTATTCTTCCATTTATTCATTCGGTGTTTTTTTACGACTTTTTATCAAAAAATTAGTCAAAACAAAACAAACTGGAAGAAAAATGAATTTGATTTGCAGATAATTTTATATTCCTATTTATCGGTTGCATTAGTATACTATTCTATTGATGATAGATTGTTTCAGAGATTTTTGTCACGAGGAACTTTTAGAGAGTTGATCTTTCTAGTTCTTTTCGCGGTTTTACTGCCTAGAATTAGGATAAGCTTTGATGTTAAATAAGAGGTATAGGCATAATGGAAATAAAGAAAGCCGCTTTAATCAATGCGGCGGGAAAATATTCTAAAATCTTTCTATCGCTGATTGTAAATGCTGTATTGGCACGAATTTTATCAGCTGAAGATTATGGCGTGGTAGCTGTTATTACAGTCTTTTCTACTTTTTTTTACAACTTTTTCGGACATGGGATTTGGCCCGGCAATCATCCAGAACAAAAGATTTGACGGAGGATGATGTAAACAATATCTATTCTTTCACGGTATATATTTCTGTGGTACTGATGATATTGTTTGCGATTTGCGCATTCCCGATAGCATCGTTTTATGGTGATAAGGTATACATTCCTTTGGGACAAATGCTTAGTATTTCGCTTCTGTTTAATGCGTTGAATATGGTTCCAAATGGAATTTTGAATCGTGATAAAAAGTTTATCAGTATTGCGATTCGTACCGTTGTAGTATATGTAGGTGCAGCGGTTATTACCATTATTTTGGCATTTATGGGCCTGCGTTATTATGCGTTGGCAATTCAGGCAATTCTTACAGCACTGTTTACTTTTGTATGGAATTATGCTACAACCAGACCTAAATTTCATTTGTGTTTCAAAATGGAAAGCATCCAGAAGGTACTGAATTACTCTGGATACCAGTTTGCATTTAATCTTGTTAATTACTTTTCACGTAATCTGGATAATCTCTTGACGGGAAAGTTTATGGGAAGTGCGGAGCTTGGTTATTACAATAAGGCATATACATTGATGCTTTATCCAGTGAATAATCTGACAGGTGTTATTTCGCCTGTCCTTCATCCAATCCTTTCCGATTATCAAAAGCAACTCGACGTGATTTACAAGAAATATATGAAGATTGTACGTTTATTATCGTGCATCGGTCTATATGTCGCATCTGTTTGCTTTCTTGCGGCGGACGAACTTATTACTATTCTGTACGGACCGAACTGGGGAAAATCTGTTGTTTGTTTCCAGCTTCTTGCGATTGCAATTATTCCGCAGATGATCAATTCAAGTGCGGGTTCGATTTTCCAGGCAATTGGTAACACAAAGTTGCTGTTTGCAAATAGTTGCATCAATACGGGTATTACAGTTGTTGCAATTATGGTTGGTGTCTTTGGCGGTAAAAATATTCAGACACTCTCCATGTGTGTTGCAATTGCGTATTTATGCCATTTCGCCACAGCATTTACAATGCTCATAAAAATGGGATTCAAATATAAAATGAGCGGATTTGTAAAAAAGAACTGATTCCGGAATTATTTATCTTGATTGTAATGTTAGTAGCGGTTAAACTATATCCTCTTCATATTACAGGTACTATTTTTTCTGCTATGGTAAAATGCGTATATCTTGGAATTGTTTATGTTGCGGCACTCTTTGTGAGTAAAGAATACAAACTGTTTGTGTCGCTGCTCAAACGATAAGGAGGGGTTATATTGACAAGAAAAAATAAGAAATTCAAATGTTGAACTGCTTAGAATAATAACTATGTTTTTCATCATTATGCATCATTGTGTCATTAACGCATACGGGCTTCAGGAACAGCTAAAAAGCGGAATTTTGAATGGGGGGGGGGGACAGCGTATTCCTGTGCTTCCTGAATGCAATAGTTGTAATCGGAGTTAATGTTTTTTTTCTGATAAGTGGATATTATGGAATCAACTTTTCACTGAAAAAATTATGCACCTTGGTTTTTAACTTATATTTTTATGCAGACATTCTTACATTGATTGCAGTAGCCGTAGGAATGGAGCATATAGGTTTCGCAACAATAAAGTTGTTGATATTGCCATTTTATAAGTACTGGTTTATTATAGTTTACATTTTGCTTTTTATTCTTAGTCCGATATTGAATGCAGGAATTGAATCGTTGAACAGAGTTCAATCTGTTTTTTGACGGTATTTTTTACAGCGTTCTTTTGTTGCCTCGGATTTGTAAGTGAGGCTACGTTTATTAGTTTGAATGATGGATATTCGCTGATGTTTGCAATGTACTTATATTTTCTTGGGCGAATGATGAACAAATGGAAGTTGCTAAAGAGAAGTCAAGGAAAACAAGTATTTTACTGGATTGCTTCGTCGATGATTACTGTGGTAGGCTGTGCTGTTTTGATTTATTTGAAGAAAAGTCAGTTTGCATGGAAAATGTTTTCTTACAATCAACTGTTTGTTGTATTGGCGGCGGTTAATTTTGTTTGGATTTTTCTTAACTTGCCCGAAAAAGGTGATGGTGGAAAATGCCAGCGAATAGCAAAACATATTTTGCCAATCTATTATATCCATACCTGCACAGTGTTTTCGTATTACAGAAATCTTCCGCTAAAGTGGGTTTCGATAAATCTTGAATTCGCTTTACAAATCCCGGTTCTGATTGTATATGCAATTTTGATTTTTGCTATGTGTGCTTCAATAGATGAATTGAAAATGAAAATGATAGGAAAAGTTGAAAGCAAGAGTGTAAATAAAATGGTAAGCAATATAAGAAGAATGGCTTTGTACATAAAAACCGAAGGAGAGATATGAACACAACATTACTTATCATGGCCGCCGGAATCGGCAGCCGATTTGGAACAGGAATAAAACAGTTGGAGCCGGTCGATGATGCAAATCATATCATTATGGACTACTCAATTCATGATGCGATTGAAGCTGGTTTCAATCATGTGGTCTTTATCATCCGTAAGGATATTGAGAAGGAGTTCAAAGAGGTCATCGGTGATCGCATTGCCGCTATTTGCTCTTCTCATAATGTAACTTTGAATTATGCTTTTCAGGATATCAACGATATTCCGGGAGAACTTCCGGCAGGCCGTACAAAGCCGTGGGGAACTGGTCAGGCTGTGCTTGCAGCGAAGGACGTAATTAAAACTCCGTTCATCGTCATTAATGCAGATGATTACTATGGCAAGGAAGGCTTCAAGGCTGTATACGAGTATCTGGTGAATGGCGGCAAATCCTGTATGGCAGGTTTTGTTCTAAAGAACACGCTGTCTGATAATGGCGGCGTGACCCGTGGTGTCTGCAAGATGGACGAGGATAACAACTTGACTGAGGTTGTGGAAACCAAGAACATCTTGAAGACTGCAGATGGTGCAGAAGCAGACGGTGTGGCAGTCGATGTGAATTCTCTGGTTTCCATGAATATGTGGGGATTGACTCCGGAATTTTTGGATGTGCTGGAGGAAGGCTTCAAGGAGTTCTTCGAGAAAGAAGTACCGGGCAATCCGCTGAAAGCTGAGTATTTGATCCCGATCTTCATCGGTGAGCTGCTGGAGCAGGGGAAGATGTCTGTGAAAGTTCTAAAAACCAACGATACATGGTATGGTATGACCTACCATGAAGATGTCGCAGCAGTAAAGCACAGCTTTAAGAAGATGCTGGAGAGTGGCGTGTATAAGGCTGACCTGTTCAGTGATCTGTAAACAACGATGAAGGAATCGATTGATTTACGAATTTTCTAAACCAGTCGGCGGAAATCGGTGGTTTGGCGTACTATGCGACGATGAAGACTGTAAAAGAATAGAATTTTGCAAGAACAGAGATTTCAGATTGGAAAGAGGTTTGTGTCCTATAGAACCAAAGGTAGCAAGAATAAGCCCAAAACTGTGACTGCAGATTTTGCAGCGCAGATTGCAGAAAAGCAGTCCGCGAAGGAAGCACTCACAGCCGAGATCGCATCCATCACCGCCAACATTGACACTTTGAAGGCTGACCTGAAAGAGAAGAAGACTGCTCTGAAGAAAGCCGAAAAAGAAGTGGCATCCTTGGAAGCGAAGAAGGCAAAGGCGGATGCTAAGGCCACTGAAGAAGCTAAGAAGACCGAAGCAGAGGCTGTGCTGAAGAAGTTGCTGGCGAGCGGGATATGAGTGCGGATGAGATTCTGGAAAAGCTGAAATAAGCCAATAAGTGCCGTGTGGACAAACTGAACTCCAGGAGTTCACACGGTATTGTTTGAAGGCTGCCGTATAGTTTATAATGAAAATAAAAGAAAAACATAATTAAAAGAAATGGAGCGTGAGAAAAATGAATTTATCAAAAATACATCATATTGCAATCATCGTATCCGACTACGAAGCCGCAAAGATTTCTATGTGAACAAGTTAGGATTCTCTGTCATCAGAGAAAACTACCGTCCGGAGCGTAAGGACTGGAAGCTGGATCTTCGTGTGAATGAATACACAGAGCTGGAGATTCTCGCTGAGGAAAATCCTCCGAAGCGTGTGAACCGTCCGGAAGCCTGTGGACTACGTCACCTTGCTTTCTACGTTGATAGCGTGGAGCAGACGGTGAATGAACTGGCGGAGGTAGGAATTGAATGCGAGCCGATCCGGGTTGATGATTACACCGGTAAGAAGATGACTTTCTTCCACGACCCGGACGGTCTGCCGCTGGAGCTGCATGAGTAAAATGAAGAAAACAAGAAAGCCCGGCGGCGGCGGCGGAAGAAGCTGAAGCCGGAGTATGATGCCGGGAAGAATCTGAAAGAGCAGATGGAAAGTGCTGTGGCACTTTATAATTCTGAGATGTCCTTGCAGGCCATCGGTGATGATCTGAGATTAAATCCAATCAAGGTACGGAAGTTGCTCATCACGGCTGGTGTGTATGAATCGGAAGTGGCGGAAAAAGTAAAAAATACTTTTGAAGAATACCGTGAAACACAGAACTATAAAGAAGCAATCCTATCAACCGCAAATATCTTGAATCTTTCCAAAGCCTCAGTCACCTCGTACCTGCCATATAAGAAAAGCGTGTGTACTTTCCAAGTACAGAGAAAGAAAAGATCAGTGTTGGAGCAGAGCGGCAGCGTAGATACAGAGTGATGAAGCGGTGGAGGGCTGATCCGACAGAAGATAACTTCTGGGGCGTGGTTCTGGCCTATGCCGGGATAAAATTCAAAACCTACTCCGGGTTGCCATTCTCTTATGAGGTAAAAAAAGGCAAGAACGGCGAGTATACGAAAGAACTGTGGATTGACAGGCGGGAAAAGAGTAAAGTTGGCGTGGAGTTCTATTGTTTTGGCTCTGGGGAATATAAAAGAAGAAGTGGTTGATCGCCCGAAAGCGCTGGGCGATATCCGAGGAGTGACTTACATTTATGGGATGTTCTATCAGTTCGGGCTAATCGATGTGCCGGACGAAGTGAAAGGGCGAAGATGGGCCGTTTGAAAGACCGTAAAAAATAGGTTGCTATGTGCAGAAGCCTACGGTAATATGTGCCGTAACTGAGGAACGAATCTCAGTTGGGAAGGATGGTAGCATTATAGAAAAATTGAAGGAAGATGCTGGAGGAGTATTTGAAGAAAACAGAGCCAGAGTATTATCCGCCAGTGGAGAACCTGCTGGATCTGATCTACGAGCATTATACAGAGAACAACCCAGTAGAGAAAAACACAGTTGCTGGGAAAGCGGCAAAGGCCAAGGAAAAGGAACTGGAAGAGTGGCTGCGTGGATTAGATGGTATGGATAGGTTGGTAGAGGACTACGTCGGAGATAAGATTCCGCTCTGGGAGAAGATCATGGATCGGCAGGGGACGGTGTGCTGTGCATGGGAGAAGATGCTTTTGAGGAAGGTCTGAAAGTCGGGATACGGCTTATGATGGAAGCGTATAGTTTATAACGGAAATAAAATGAACTCCTGGAGTTCAAAAAAGCCCTCGCTTGTTACGGCGAGGGCGTGTGTCCTTACTTTTCAGGCTTTTCAGCTTTCTTCTCTTCGGTGCAATCATTTATGACCGGAGTAGATTGCCATACCCATGCAGCCAGAGAGTCCACAGGCAAAATACTTGTGAGCCTGCATCAGCTTCTTGCAGCCTGTGTAGAAGCATCCTGCCATGCAGGCAAGTGCGCCGAGTGAGCAATATTTATGTGCTTTCATTTTGTGTGTCCTCCTTATCTTCTTTCTGCATTCTGAGCAATTCCTCGATTTCCGTTTTACTCGCCGGCCGTACTGCCTTTTTATTATCGTGTGCTACCGCTCCGCAGTCAGGGCATCGATCCGGCAGCTTCTCTGCAGAGAAGCAGTAGCGGCACGCGTCGCAAAAGTAGTAGTTCAAGTCATATTCACCCCAATCTCTAATATATCCTCAAATGCAATAATGGTCGGCAGCTCCTTACCGGTATCATTTATAAAGCCTGTGTAAATTCGCAGTTCTTTGTTTATTGCATCCACAGCATCCAGTACTCCTTCTACATCCTCATAGTAGCCGTCCATGAAATATTTTTTGTGATTCTTGTCCTTTCCGAAGCTGGCTGATCTTTTGGTTCAGAGCTTGCTTGCCTTCTTCAGACAGCTCGATTCTATTTCCTTTGAGATGATCTCTGCCTTCAGAAGCAATCTCATCCTCATAGCCTCGCAAGGCGGCAAACGGAGAGAAGATTTTAGCACGATTGGACATCGGCATACGGGGATGATTATGTGGTGGCTCTGGGCGGGAAGCATGGAGTATTTTGCCATACTTACTTTGGACGGCTCTGCCTTCCGGTGTGTTCTTATAGTCCATGTTCTCCCTCCTTACTTGGCCTTATGGCCGCCTATCTGTTGATTTCTCTCTCTCATCGTTGCACCATCCAGATAGTTGGTTCCTTTTAGTACGGCGTTCTTGCCGAACTTCTTCTTGAGACCCAGCATCGCATTTTGCAGCTTTTTCTCTTTTTCCAGCTTGGTCGTGTCCGTGAATAGGTCGACTTGGAAGAATCCCTCGTCTTTGACCACACGGTTAGCGGCTATTGTAATCCGTCTTACGGTCAGTGCTTTATCAGCTATTTTCTCGAACAGCTCAGTTGTGGCAGAGATCAGGATACTGCCGAGGTTAGTCGGGTTATCCAGTTTTGTGCTGCCATGAGCGCCTTTCGGAACGGTGCGGCCGTAGTGGTCGATGTGTACCGGACCTCTGTACTTGCCGCTGTCACAGTTTTCCCTGTCATAGCCAACATCCAGCGTCAGGCTGTCCGTAACCAGACCTTTATCCGTCAACTGTAGTACTAAGTTGTCTGCCATCTCCGTGACAATGATTCTGGCTTTGTCATATGGGTAAGGGCAGGAGAGCACCTGTCCCTCGGAGATGCTGTTGCTGCTGGGTTTGGTTTGATTTCTTTCATGCCGCAGGGTTCCAGACCCCAAGCATGATCAATCAGCAGTTCGGCGTCAACACCGAATTCCTTATATAAGATATCCTGATTGACGGTGCTAAAATATGCCAGCTCGCCCATTGTATGAATACCGTGCTTCTTTAAGCGCTTGACAGTGCCGGGACCGGTCATCCAGAAGTCTGTGAGCGGCTTGTGGTCCCAGAGGAGATAGCGGAAGTTCTCTTCATCTAGCTCAGCGATGCGGACTCCATCCTTGTCTGGTGCAGCGTGCTTAGCAGTGATATCCATTGCCAGCTTCGCCAGATACAGATTCGTACCGATCCCGGCGGTGGCGGTGATGCCAGTCGTATAAAGCACTTCCCGGATCATTGTCATGGCAAGGTCGTGTGCTGTCATATTATAGTGGGACAGGTACGAAGTGGCATCGATGAACACCTCATCGATACTGTAAACCACGATGTCCTCTGGTGCGATGTATTTCAGATAGATGCCATAAATCTGCCGCGACACCTTTTCATAATATGCCATTCGGGGTGGTGCAACAAGATAAGAGAGTTCGAGTGACGGGTCGGCAGCAGCAAGGGATAAGGAATCATAGCGATAAGGAATCATAGGAAGCAGAGGAGAAGGATGGCTTACCGTCCTTATACACAGCTTTTCTTAATCGTACCGCTTCCCTTAACCGATTCGCATTGACCTCTTTGACCTTCTGCACGACCTCGAACAGTCTGGCGCGTCCCGGAATCCCATATGCTTTCAGGGAAGGAGACACAGCGAGACAGATGGTTTTCTCAGTGCGGGAGGAATCCGCCACGACCAGATTTGTGGTAAGCGGGTCGAGGTGTCGAGCGGCGCATTCCGCACTCGCGTAATAGCTTTTAAGATCTATCGCAAGATATGTGCGTTGCATCGTGCAAATTCCTCCTCTCTATGTGCTCGTGTTATTTTTAAGTCCTTTCCACAAACCACCGGCCTAACCGACCGTTGAAGCGTGGGTCGAGATGTTCAAAGAATAGGTGCTTCTCCTGCCCCTGGATGAGCACAGTAAAGCAGTCACCAGAGTAACCGTTATCGGCAGTCCCGGCGGGGCGGAAGTCGGCACTGTTTCGATTGGGAACGGTCGATGAATGACTTTGCGAATGAGTGCGGGGTAAATACGTCGACGATTTCCCGTATTATCAATATGAAGAACACAACGGCTTGTTCTGATGAGGTGCTGGTGGCGATATCAAAGGCTGCAGATCCGAACAGTGGGGTCACACTGGAGAAACTGTTGGCGGCCAACGGAATGGTGAAACTTGTTCCTGCTGGAACAGAAGGAGCCGTTGTATCTCCATCTCAGATTGTTTTTGGCTTGGCGGATATCGCAGAAGAGCAGAATATTGAGCCAGATCCCAATTCATCAAATACGTTCTTACGGAATGCAGCGAAGACGCTTACCGGATATATGTTAGAGCAAAATTACAGGGAAACGCTGCAGAACGCATTCCTTATGAACGGCTATTTTGTAGAACTGGTTTCCTACGAAAATATGATCTGGCCAAGAACCAAACATTATATGGCTGATTTCGCAATTCGGACAAATGCTCTTTTGGAAGAAGGCATTGATACATGGCTGTTTGAATGCAAGTCTTATACGGCAGGAATCGGCAGAGGTACGATTAGCAAGATGAATCAGCTGTTTGCGATGGCATATATGGAGAGTCCTCGTGAGCATGGCATTAAGGTTTCAGTAGTAGTAAACCATGTAGCTATGATTGAACAGGCGAGAGAGTATTATGCTGACTGCAAAATAAGGGATTATTTTTCCTTTATTTTAATTGACCCGGTGAACCGGTGTGTAAAGGATGAATTTTGTATTCCGCGAATCGATGGAACAGAGAAGTCAGTGTTTAAGGTACAAGATGGGAGATGAGGATATTGATTTCAAAATGTGGAATTTATACGTCGCAAGGAAAGCGGGTGCTCCTTGCAACCCGTGCAGTTGTAAATGGCCGTAAGGCTGTTGCCTATGTGAAGAACGGGCAATTGCAGGGGTATGAGTACCTGGATGATTTTAATGAACAATGCTATTCTGGTCCATACATGACCTTTGAAGATAAAAAGGAACAGCTCAGGATGTGACTGCTCCCGGTAACCGCTTGACTCACCGCAGGACGTGTGAGCCAGCCTGATTGAATTTACACCTGCCTGCAGGTGCTGCCCGGATATGCTGGAAAGCATAGTGTGCGTGGTAAGCCGAGGTAGACTTTAGATGACCTTAGTTTAGGTTGTCTTGGGTCTGCCTCGGCTTTTTTTGTTATCTGAGTTTACAAGAGCGATGCCGTGAGCATCTTTACATCACGCAGACGTCTAAAAAATATGAAATACTGGGTTATTACTTAGTAGTGGAAATCTGGCTTAGTGGGAGAAAGGGTGAAGTTTCAAGGAGATTCTGATGATAAATAGAACATATGCAGTATGCACAAAAAACGACTTGATTCTGAACTATATGACAAAATTTTCCAGAACCTATTTACGGGCGGAATTATATCTGATATAATTAAATTTACCACAAATTGTGGAAAATTTGATTGTATAAATATATCGAAATCGTAGTCATATAGGAGGTGTACTGGAAAGATAGTTGATTGATGCCACATCACTCATCAGATAATTGGGTGAGCGAACGGCGTACAAAGATTACATATATTTAGTAAAATTAATTATTTATTTACTGTTGAATTGGCGGCATAGCGCCGCAGGAAAATCTATTACTATAGTTTGAATTAAATAGTTTAAATTAATTTTTACTAATTTGTTGGGTCGAAGTGCGCTTGTTTGAGGTTGAAAAGTAACTATCAATCTGGTACATGCCGGTACATATAGATAAAAGAATCTGTAGACCGGAGTAAATAAAGAAACAAGTATTGTAGCATTCGATGCACTTGAATCTTTATTTGCTCCGGTCTTTTGTCGTTTATGGACAGAAGGCGGGTGGGTACCATATTTGGATAAGTACAAAGCAAATGGAGGTTGCCCATCCGGAGCGATTAAAAAAGTTATCTGAAAAAATGAATTAGACCGGGAAGAAACTTAGACCGGATATAATCAAGTAAAAGTACGAAAGAGGAAGGAGGTGAGCAGCATGGTCGATATTCACAGCGAAGAATATATATTGGGTCAGAATATAAGAAAGTACCGATTGAGGCTGGGATGGTCGCAGGCAGATTTGAGCAATGCGGTGGATATTGACCGAGCTGATATCTCCAAGTATGAGAATGGAGCGAAAGGTATAATGAGCAGCACACTGCTGCGTAAATTTGCAAAAGCCCTCGGCGTTTCAATGGACGCACTGATGGACGAAGAAGAGCCGGAAAACACAGCGGCTTCAATTCAAGAAAAATATGAGAAGTTGAGCTCCAGGCATCAAGAGATGGTAAGAGAAACCATTGATGCGTTCTTGTTCCAAGAAAGTCATGTGGCTAATCCGGCGCTTTGATGGCGACCCGGAGTGACCAGATGCAGACCTTCGTCCTGCAGGGCAACATGATCG
>VOFC01003765.1_pt1 | contig 45781 bp, 48 predicted proteins | sample 5384161 | NCBI WGS metagenome assembly VOFC01 (sample SAMN12384722, study PRJNA508395) | human gut metagenome | isolation source: healthy gut B | host: Homo sapiens | reverse complement strand
GAACCGGTCATCCTTGTGGGGCAGGGATGGCAGGCGGAGACCAGGACGCTGCTGAAACAGCGCCGGAGCGAGGGCCTGCTGTCCGGGGATGGCATGCTGCCCGTCCGGCTCCAGGGCGAACGCCTGCTGGTGGATTTTTACTGTCCGGTGACGGCGCCGGGCTATGTTTCGGCCGATGGCTCGCCCCAGGGCATCCTGCTGGTCTCCTGTGACATCGGCAGGCTCCTGGAGGGGATAGGCCAGCCCTCCGGGATGGGCTATCTGGGCCTGCTGCTGGAGACCGGTGGCGGGCTGGTCCAGGCCATCGGCATGGGCGAGCGGCCGAGCCTCAACCAGGTGACCCTGCCCGCGGGCTTCGGCCAGGACATGACGCCCCGGGACATGGTGCTGCCCGCCATTGCCGGGACCAGGGACTGCCTCGTGGTCGGCCAGCCCGTGCCGGGGACGTCCTGGTATGCGGCCGTGGCCTGCCGGGCGGACAGCGTCCGTCAGGAACAGGACGACAGGGCCCGGCGGGTCTGGACCGTGGCCGGGCTGCTGTTCCTTTGTCTGGCCGGGGTCCTGGTCTGGTCCTACTGGTGGCTCGGCATCCGCCGGGAGCGGGGCGAGGTCCGGGAGCTGAAAGACCTGTACGCGACCATGTCCCGGCAGCGCTGCCTGCTGGACACGGTCCTGCGGGCCATGCATTCGGCGCTGGCCCTGGTGGATGGTGAGGGGCGCATCGTCTATGCCAATACGGAGTTCGCCCGTCTTGCCCGCTGCCAGGGGGGGTGCTCCACCTCATGCGGTGAGGCATCTGCCGGACTATCTGGCCCGGAGCCTGGAGCGTCATGTGGAGTTCGTCTGGCGGACAGGGACGGAATTTTCCGATCAGGAAGACATGATGGTCGAAGGCAAGCTGGTGCACCTCAATGTGCAGTGCCTGCCCTTTGGAGCGGAAGACGGCGCGCCAGGGAGCGTCGTGGTGGTCTACCGGGACATCACGGCCCATGTGGAGGCGGAACAGCGCCTTGCCACCATGCTGCGCCAGACCGTCGAAGCCTTCACGCATGCTGTGGAAGCGGTGGACCCCTACTTGAAGGGACAGTCCGGGCTGACCGGCGAGCTCGCCTACCATCTGGCGGCCTGGCTGGGCAAGGACGATCCGGCGCTGGAGTCCACGCTGCGCACGGCGGCCAGCCTGTCCCAGGTGGGCATGATCCGCCTGCCGCACGAGCTGCTGACCAAGGCCGGTCCCCTGACGCCCGAGGAACGCCTCCAGATGGAAAAACATGTGGAGTATGCCGTGGAAGCCCTGCGGGGCATAGATTTCGGCCTGCCTGTCCTGGAGACCATCGAGCAGATGCACGAGCGCATGGACGGCTCCGGCTACCCCCGTAAGCTGCAGGGCGGGGCCATCTGTCTGCCGGCCCGCATCCTGGCCGTGGCCAATACCTTCTGTGCCCTGATGCGTCCGCGCTCCTACCGGCGCCGTCATGATGAACCGGCGGCCCTGGCCATTTTGCGGGAGCGCCCCTTCAAATATGACCAGCAGGTGGTGGATGCGCTGGCGGCGTTCCTGCAAAGCGCGCAGGGCAAGGAATTCGTCCAGACATTGCAGCAGTGACAACAGCATAAAGGGCGGTGCCTGTTCCGGTGCGGGAAGGGCACCGCCCTGTGGTCGTGCGCCGGGCGGTCTGGATGCCTCAGGGCATCCAGAGGTCCACCCTCCAGAGGATGCGCGGCACGCCAGCGGCGCAGCCCTTCCAGCGTGCGCACGCCCCCTTCCAGGACAGCCCGGTAATATTCCACCCCGTGGATGCCCTCGTTTTCCGGCGTCTCATATTTGAGGCGGAGGATGGTGTCCCGCGTTCCGTCGTCCAGGCGCCGGCAAAGACGGTCGGCAAAGCGTTCGAAAAAGCCGTCGAACGTCGAACCGCTCTCCATGTGGATGATGTCGATCTGCCAGGGGGCGCCGCCGGGGCGTTGCCAGATGCCATGCCATTCCAGACAGCGTTCCTTTGTCCTGCTGCCGTCCACGAAGTGCAGGCTGTTCAGGTGCGGCGAGCGGGCCAGGGCCGCCATGACGCGGAAGCTGAGGTCATGGTCCAGGACCGGCGTGTAGACATGGAAGTCGATGTCCCTGTGCCGGACCAGAAGATTTGTCCTGAACGAGCCTACGGCATTGACCACGGCGCCTGCGCGGCGCCAGTGTCCCCCGATATCCAGCTCTTCCGCAATGTGTCGGGCTTCTGCCTGCGCCATGCGGGCCATTTCCTGCCAGGGGGTGGCGTCATCCATGCGGGCCTCCTTGTGGCTGGTGCCGGTCTGTCTTCAGAAAAGAAAGCCCTTTCTCTTTGACATGTTGGGCACCTTTTTTATGGAAAAAAACGACAAAATTTTCCACCCCGAAGCTGGAAAAAAGGCTCATGCCGGCGTGTGACGGACAGAGGACGTGCCGTCCCGGCCGGGCATGATGCGATATTGCGGAGAGACTTATGGATATTCGTCACACGGCGACAACCTGCCCGTACTGCGGCTGCGGTTGCGGCCTGACCCTGGAAACTGCGGAAGGACGCATTCAGCGTTCCGTGCCCACGCCCGACAGCCCGGTCAACCGGGGCAAGCTCTGCGTCAAGGGCTGGAACGTGCATGAATTCATACAGCACCCTGACCGTCTGAAAACGCCCCTGCTGCGGACGGGGCAGGGCTGGCAGCCCCTGGACTGGGAAAGCGCCCTGGACCATGCCGCCCGTGAGCTGGCCCGCATCCGCGACCAGTATGGCCCTGACAGCATCGGCGTGCTGACCTCCGCCCGCTGCACCAATGAAGAGAATTACCGGCTGCAGAAGCTCACCCGTTGCGCGCTGGGGACCAACAACATCGATCACTGCGCCCGTCTCTGACACGGCCCCACTGTGGCAGGTCTTGCCACTTCGTTCGGCAGCGGCGCCATGACCAACTCGTTCGACGAGCTGGCGCGGGCAGGCTGCCTGTTTGTGATCGGTTCCAACACCACGGTCGCCCATCCCATGGTGGGCATGCGGCTCATGCGCTGCCAGCGCGAGGGCGGCAGGCTCATCGTGGCCGATCCCCGCCGGACGGATCTCGCCCGTCTGGCGGACGTGCACCTGCGTCTGCGGCCGGGGACGGACGTGCCGCTGGTCAACGGCCTGATGCACATCATTTACGAAAACGGCTGGCACGATGCGGCCTTTATCGCGGAGCGCACGGAGAATTTCGACGAGCTGCGTGAAAGCCTGCGTGCATGGACGCCCGAGAAGACCGAGGAAGTCACCGGCGTGCCGCGTGAGCTCCTGTTCCGGGCTGCGGAACTCTATGCCCGCTCGGAGACCAGCGCCATCGTCTCATTGCCTGGGCATCACCCAGCACCGCTGCGGCGTGAACAATGTCCGCTCCCTGGCCAACCTGTCCATGCTTTGCGGCCAGATCGGCCGCCCCTGCACGGGCGTGAACCCGCTGCGTGGCCAGAACAACGTGCAGGGCGCCTGCGACATGGGCGGGCTGCCCAACTACTATCCCGGCTACCAGTTCGTGGATGACGAGGCGGTCCGTCTGAAGTTCGAGGCGGCCTGGGGGCGCCCCCTGTCGCCCGCCCGCGGTCTGACGGCCATGGAGATGATGCACGGCCTGCAGGAGGGCAGGCTCAAGGCCATGATCATCATGGGCGAGAATCCCGTGGTCAGCGACCCGGATTCCGGCCATGTGGTGAAGGCCCTGTCGTCGGCGGAGTTCCTGCTCTGTATCGACATTTTCCCCACGCCGACCACGGAACTGGCGCATATGGTCCTGCCCGGCGCTTCCTTCGCCGAGACCGACGGCACCTTCACCAATTCCGAGCGCCGTGTGCAGCGCGTACGTCAGGCCATCCCGCCCATGGCGGGGCGGACCAACGGCCAGATCATCCAGGCTCTGTCCCGGCGGCTGGGCTATGACATGCACCATGCCTCGGCTTCCGAGGTCTTTGACGAGATCTGTTCCCTGGCGCCCAGCATGGGCGGCATGAGCTATGCCCGTCTGGAAGGAGAGGGGCTGTGCTGGCCCTGTCCCACGCCCGGCCATCCCGGCACGCCCATCCTGCATCTGGGGCGCTTCACCCGCGGCAAGGGGCTTTTTGCCGCCATTCCGCATGTGCCCCCGGCGGAACTGCCGGACGAGGAATACCCCCTCCTGCTCAGTACCGGCATGCGCCATGCCCACTACCTGACCGGGACCATGACGCGCCGCTGCGCCATGCTGGAGCGTGAACTGCCCGAACTGGTGACGGACATCAATCCCGCTGATGCCCGCAGGCTGGAGATCCGCGAGGGCGCCCGTCTGCGCATGGTCAGCCGCCGCGGCGCCGTGGTCTCGCGCATGCACATCACGGACGATGTGCCTGAGGGGCTGGTCTTTGCCCCCCTGCATTTTGCCGAAGCCATGGTCAATCTGCTGACCTGCACCGCCCTGGACCCGGTCAGCAAAACCCCTGAATACAAAATCAGTGCCGTCAGGCTGGAGAGGGTCTGAGCCATGCCCGCATACTATACCATGAATCCGGCGGATCTGCCCGCCCTGCTGACCGCCTGGCAGTCAGGCTCCCGTGTCCTGTGCCCCTGCAGGGACAGGACGGGACCACGCGCCTGGAGAGCTTTGCCCCGGACAAGGGCCTGTGCCTCGAGTATGCCAATCTTGCCATGCCGCCGGTGGATGTCCTGAACGGGTATCAGGACGTGCTGTTCCGCTGGGAAGGCAACGAACGTACCTATGTGGCCGAGCCCGGGGCGGAATCCATGGCCCCGACGGTCATTTTCGGCATGCGTCCCTGCGATGTGGCCGCCCTGGAATATCTGGATGATTTCTATCTGGGCGAGTACAGGGACATCAATTATTCCCTGCGGCGTGAAGCCGTCACCATCGTGGGCATGAACTGCCGCACGCCCGGCAAAAGCTGTTTTTGCGCGGCCACGGGCACAGGTCCTTTCGCCCGCAGCGGCTTCGACCTGATGCTGACGCTGGATGGCGGTCTGTGCTGGGTGGAATGCGCCACAGACAAGGGCGAGAACCTTGTGGGGCAGGCCCTGGTCTTTTTCCGGCCCGTGACCGAAGCGGCCCTGCGTGCCCGTCTGGACGAGCTGGAAAAGGACTGTCGCGAGGCCTTTCAGGAGCTGCCAGACCTCTCGCAGATCCGCACGGCCCTGCTGCAGGGCTTTGACCATCCGGTGTGGGAAGCGATCACGCCCACCTGCATACGCTGCACGGGCTGCACGGCCGTCTGCCCGACCTGCACCTGTTTCCAGTTCAATGAAGAACGCCTGGATGCCCGATCCGGCCGCCGTGTCCGCGTCAAGGATTCCTGCCAGACGGCGGGCTTCACGCGCAATGCCGGCTGGCACAACCCGCGCAGCAAGGCTGCCGCCGTGCGTCACCGCATCATGGACAAGCTGGTCTACATCCAGGACCGCTTCGGCAAAAAAGGTTGCGTGGGCTGCGGGCGCTGCATCGACGTCTGCCCGGCGGGCATCGACATCCGCAAGATAGCCGCTACCGTGGTGCGGGACTGCCCGCCCGAGGGGCAGCGCAAACCCGTGCCGGTCTCCATCCCGGAACGGGCATCCACCCGCATCAATCCCCAGCTGTTCACGCCTCTATCCCGCGCGCATCGTGGCCATCCATGACGAGACCCCGGACATCCGCCGCTATGTGGTCCGCTACATGGATGAACGCCTTGCCGAGACCTTCCGCCTGACGGGGCAGTTCTTCATGGTCACGGTCTTTGGCGTGGGGGAAGTGGCCCTGTCCATCCCCTTCGGGGATCAGCACGACGGCCAGTTCGAGTTCTGCGTCAAAAAGGTGGGCAAGGTGACGTCGGCCCTGGCCAGGCTCGACGTGGGGGATGTCATCGGCCTGCGCGGACCTTACGGCAAGGGCTTCCCCTACCGTTCCTTTGCCGGCCGTGACGTGCTGGTGGTGGGCTCCGGTGTGGGCCTGGCCCCTGTGCGGACCATCATCGTGCGTCTGCTCCAGGAGCGGGAACGCTATGGCCGTATCGCCATCATCGCCAGTGCCACGCGCTACGAGGGCCTGGTCTACAAGCAGGATCTGAAAGACTGGAGCAGGATCCCCGGCGTGACCGTGCAGTATGCCCTGGCCAGGCCCACGGATGCCGTCAGGCCCATGTGGGCTACATCAATGACCTGCTGCCGGAACTGGATTTCGACTGGGCCAATGCCCGGGCCATCCTGTGTGCTTCGCCGCGCCGCATCAAGCTGGTGGCCCGTGACCTGCTGGGCCTCGGCATGAACGGCAGGGACATCTTCACCTCCCTGGAGACCCACATGCGCTGCGGTGTGGGCAAGTGCGGCCACTGCAAGGTGGGCGCGCACTGTGCCTGGACGGGCCCGTGTTCACCTATGAGGAAATGCTGCAGCTGCCGGAAGAATTCTAGGACCGGCGGAGAGCACACGAAGAAGGCGGGGACCCGATGTGTCCCCGCCTTCTTTTCGTATATGGCTTTGGCCTGCCGGATGTTGCAGATGCTCCCCGCCATGCGGATGGTTTTGCTTTGCGGGAGAGCGGCGGAAGTGCGCCTGTATCCTCCGGCAGAGAGCCTCAGGAAAGGTGCGTATTCTTGGAAGAGGCACAATGGCGTGTTCCGTCAGACGGGAACAGGCGCCGATGCGGGAAGGGACTGTGTCCCTGACGGTGTTGGGAAAGGTCTGTCCCGTATGGGCCGGTGTTGATTATTGCTTTCTGATGGTCAGCGTGGAGCCGATGGACGCACTGATGATGGCCGTGAGGGCCGCCCACTGGGCAAGGCTCAGCTGCTCGTCCAGGAAAAGGAAGCCGGAAAGGGCGGCAAGGGCCGGTTCCAGGCTCATGAGGATACTGAATGTGCGCGAGGGCAGGTTCTTGAGCGCGATGATCTCGACGCCGTAGGGCAGGGCAGAGGAAAAAAATACCCAGGATCAGGGCCAGTGGCAGGACCGCGGGCCTGAACAGGTCCATCCCCGAGGAGAGCAGGCCCACGGGGAAAATGGCACAGCTGCCCACGAGCATGGCCAGGGCCACACAGGATTTGTCCAGGCTGCTGCCCGCTTTTTTGCCGAAGATGATATAGAGGGCCCAGCAGGCGCCGGAACACAGGGCAAGCACGGCGCCCAGCGGATCGATGCTGTCCGCGCTCTGACGCAGGGGCAGCAGGATGGCCAGCCGGCCGCTGCCAGGATGACCCAGATGAAGTCCACGAGGCGGCGGGAAGAGAGCATGGCCACCGTCAGAGGACCGGTGAATTCAGACCGACGGCGACCCCAGCGGGATACGGCTCAGGGCCTCGTAAAAGCAAAGGTTCATGCTTGCCGTGGCCAGGCCGAAAACGGCGATGATCTTCCAGGCGCTGCGGGGGGATGGCTTTTTCCAGGGGCGCATCACCACGAGCAGGATGGCGGAGGCCACCAGCAAACGCAGGGCCGTGGTACCGGCCGGGCCCACCAGGGAAAGATGGTCTTGGCAAGCGAGGCGCTGGCCTGGATGGAAGACATGGAGACCAGCAGGAGCAGGACAGAGACGAGGGGAGAGGTGGCGGAAATGTTCATGGAAGCTGTCCGGCAGCCCTGGTGGCGGCGGGGTGGAGAGGGAAAGATGCCTTGCCACACCGCAAGGGAGGCGCACGCATGTTCCCCCCCTTGCAGGCGTCAGCGCCGTGTGGTGCTAGCTTTGCTGCTTCTGGTCAGCATCAGGAAGCAGGGCCGCCTCCCACATTTCCTGATAATACATGCAGGTACCGGGATTCCAGGCCGTAGCCGTGGCGTGGTCGTAGCTTTCCGTGATGGGCCAGTCGGTATGGGGACGCAGGGCTTCCTCAAAGGAAGGGGCCTCCACGATGCCGTCATACTCCAGGTTCAGGGTATAGTTGGGGCCCTTGAGGTAACGCAGATGATAACGCGGCATGATAATGTCCTTTGTACGCAAGAGCCGGGAAGGGCGCAGGCCCTTCCCGGCATCCTTATTACGTGTTCAACAACCCGAGGTCTAGTGGGTGGTCATCACGAACTTGCTGATGAGGAACAGCACCACCAGCAGGGCCACACCCAGACCCCAGCTCCAGTGGATGAGCTTCATTTCCGTCTCATCCAGGGGCTCGTATTCCATCTTCTGGACTTCTTCGTGGAATTTGACTTCTTTGTCTTCCATCATTGTTCTCCTTTAAACTAGGCGCCAACCACAGGCGGGGTCATGCCATGGAAGAAGGCGTAGGAAATGAACAGGCCAACCCAGATGATGAAGCCGAACAGGCAGACGATGTACACGATGGCCAGGCGGCCGATGCCTTCTTCCATCAGCTTGCGGAAGTTGGAAACCATACCGATGCTGAAGAAGGTCATCAGGAAGAAGATGACGCGGAAGCCGTTCATGGCGCCGGACATGGCCTTGCCGACCTTGTGCAGTTCAGGCGTGCTCAGGCAGACGATGAGCAGGATCAGGAAGGTACCCAGGTAACCCAGCACGAAGCGGGGGAAGCGGTCCATGACGTCGCCCCCAGGTCATGGTGCGGTCGCCGCGGGTCTTGTCGAACTTGGCCGTCCAGATGTAGGCCAGGACCAGAGCCCAGATACCGATGAACATGTCGATGAAGATCCTTTGACGGTGGTGGTCACCATCACGATCCAGCCGGGTTCCCATTCAGTGCCCAGACCGGCCATCTTGGCCAGAATCAGGGATTCGGTGATGGCACCGGAAGCGATGGCGCCACCGTCGGACTTCACGGCCAGGCCCATCCAGCCACCGGCCACCATGGGCTCGGAGTACAGGAAGTACTGGGCGATGAAGGGCAGGATCAGCATTTCAATGCAGGTGAACACAACGACCAGGGAAGAAACCATGATCGGAACCACCGGCCGGGCGCGGATGGCACCACCGGTGGCGATAGCGGCGGACACACCGCAGATGGAGATACCGGAAGCCAGAGGGGCGGCCCATTCCTTGTTGAACTTGAAGTACTTACGGGCAACGTAGTAAACCACGGCCCAGTACAGCAGGTAAGCTTCAACAATGGCGCACAGGCCTCGGAAGATGACGTGACCGGCGAAACCGGCGGCGTCAGCAGCCTTCACACCCAGTTCGGCACCCAGAACCACGATGGCGATCTTGACGAACAGCTCGGGGCGGCAGGCATCGCGCAGGGTGTCAGCAACGCTGGGGGCGAAGTTACTGATCAGGATGCCCATGATCAGGGCGACAATCAGGCCGGCTTCCGTGCTCAGGCCCAGAGCCCACGGGATGCCCTGCTTGGCCAGCTGAGTGGGGTTAGCAGCGATGTAGGCATTGGCGCCGGCGGTGTAGCAGGCGATGGCGAGGAAGAAGATCACGGTGAAGGAGCCCACGAAGCGGCCCACATTACCCTTCATCAGTTTGACGCCGAGAGCCAGCAGAGCGGTCACGAACACATAGGTGGCCACCAGAGACTGCCAGCCGGCCATCAGGCCCTTGGTAGCGGGCTTCCAGGCATCGACGGGGCTGTCCACCCACATGCCTATTTTCACCACCCAGCCAAGGAGATCCAGTCCAGCGAACTTGCCCAGGCCCAAGATGAAGATAATGCAGCCAAGCAGCAGGGCTACTTTGTCTTCATTAAAGGCTGATTTGGTTGTCATATCCAACCTCCTGATTGCAGGTTTCTCAACCTGGTGAAAAAATCCCTTCCCTGTAACATACTATGAAATATTATGTGACACAAGTAGGGAAACCGGAATATCCAGCCGGCATCCTGACCCCCCAGGCTGCACGGCCATCTGTCTTCTACACAGGAAAATTTTTTTGTCAATGCAGGTGGCTGCGTGGTTTTTCATAAAAATGTCCCGGCAAGAGAAGGAAAAAACAAGCATCCTGAGAAAAAAACGGGAAGAAAATGTTTTAAAAATAAATTAAAATCAATATGTTGCCAATGTTTCATGATATTTGTCATGGTTGAGAAATGCTTCACAATGTAACGGAATTGACAAAAATCGTCCTGAATTTTCACAAAAGCAAAATTTTTTTTCTTTCCAAAGAATTTTTTGTTGACAAAAATCATGCCAAGAGTAGATATTTTCTTCGCGTCGGGATGTAGCGCAGTCTGGGAGCGCACTTGAATGGGGTTCAAGGGGTCGAAGGTTCAAATCCTTTCATCCCGACCAGAAAACAGAAACCCCAAAGGGATCTACGGAAACGTAGGTCCCTTTTTCTGTTTTGCGGGGCAGAAGGCCCAGGCCTTTCCCCGTGTCCGGTGCCGTATGGTGCCGGGCGCCCGGGTCGTGACCATGCGGGTGGCGGGCACAAGGCGGAGCGGAGGGTATACCGCTCCCAGCCGGATCAATGGCCTTTCGCACATGGCAGCCAGCGGTGGCAGGTCCTGACGCCGTATAGGCTGCGAGATGCCGCAGGCCGCCTTGTGCCCGCCATCCATCCATCGGGTATGACAGCGCGGTGGGGCATGGCTGCGGCCGGGAAGTCCCCGCTCTCCTTCCGTACCGGGCAGAAGGCCGGAGCGCGCAGACCGTGATGCGGTTCTTGCCCTTTTCCGCACAGGGGGCCGGTGGCGCTGTTTGTAAAAAAACAGGATGTTTTTGTTGACAAGCCTGCTGTCTTCGTCTATCTACATCTTCGCGTCGGGATGTAGCGCAGTCTGGGAGCGCACTTGAATGGGGTTCAAGGGGTCGAAGGTTCAAATCCTTTCATCCCGACCAGAAAACAGAAACCCCAAAGGGGGATCTACGGAAACGTAGGTCCCTTTTTCTGTTTTCTGGGGTCTGGAATTCCTGCTACAAGGCTTCTGCCGGGATCAGATCCTCGCAGGGAACAGGGCTTTTGCTCTGCCACGGATACGGTTAACATGCTTGCGGCGGACGTATGGCTCCTGTCTGCCAAGCGTTCTGGAGGGACCATGAAAATCCTGCTGATCATCGTTGCCATCATCGCTGTGGCTGTTTTCGTTTTCTTTATGGGTGGGCAGCCTCCTTTGCGGGGAGCGGGCCAGCTGGCCGCGTCGGGCCAGACGGTCATCGTTTCTCGTGCCCGTCCCCCGCTCAGCTTTGCTCCGGCTGCGGACATGCAGCTGCAGAGCCTGGGGAACCGGACGTTGCGTCCCAAAACGCGGCACTCCGTGGATGGTGATGCCCGCATCTGGTTCGCTGTGTACAGCAATGGTACCGGCACCCTGATAACGGCAGTGGCGGACACAGAAGGGACCTGGGAATGGGAAGCCGCGCATCATCCGGCGTTCCCGGCCATCCGGGCGCAGCAGTACGCCTATAAGGGCGAGACCCTTTACGAAAGTCTCATGCAGCTGGACGGCGGCAGCGATCCGTTCTGCACGGATCATGCAGCCTGTCTTGTGTACAGGGCCAAGCTGCTGCTGAACTTCCGCAGGACCCAGGTCATCATGGAATACCATGAACCTGTCCCGGAAGCCCGGATAAGGGACATCGCCTTTGACGGTACCGCCCTCAATGCCTTCCAGCAGCGGGCCCGCAAGACCTGCGAGATCCTGATGACGGACAAGGCCTGGCTTGAGGACAATATCAAGGGATTTAAGAAGCTGGATGGGGCTGACGACCGCTATTCCAGGACACGTCTTTCCCGCTGGGTCGGCGAAATGGAACGCGAGGGCCGCCCCTAGAAGTTTTTGTTCCTGTAGACAGCGGAGGACAGCAGACATACGGAAAGCATGACAGCTGTCTGTCATCCCCGATTTTTTCACGCATACAAAAAGCCACGGAGGGTTACCTTCGTGGCTTTTTACTTGTGAGCGAGGGCCTGTCTGACCGGCTGGCAGAAGCCCGATACTCTAGTCCAAGGACCAGCGGGAAGTTTGGTCCCGTATGATCCGGCCCCGCGACATGGCCGGCAAGCAGGAACACCGGAAAGAGGGAAAGGGGCCAGCTCCCAAGCCCGGCTCCTCAGGCGCCAAAAACAGAAAAGGGACCCACGTTCCCGTAGATCCCTTGGGGTTTCTGTTTTCTGGTCGGGATGAAAGGATTTGAACCTTCGACCCCTTGAACCCCATTCAAGTGCGCTCCCAGACTGCGCTACATCCCGACACAAGAAAAGGCTTGTACGCGCCTTCCGTTTTGATGTCAACAATAAAAACAGCAGCTGCCTCAAAAAAAGGCAGTACGCCACTGACCTGGCCGTTTGAAGCTCATGGCATGAGGAAACGGACAGGCCGCGGGCGGCGCCAGTATCCCGGCAAGCCCATCCCGGCGTCTTCCGGCGCGCTCTCCTGCAGGACCGGAACAGCGGGGAAAGGCTGGCAGTTTTCAGGAGGACGCGTCAGGGACGGCACTCAGGCGTGGGCCCGCCACTGTTTGCCGGACAGTTCGGCAAGTACCTGCAGCAGGACCTGCGTACCGTCCTTGCCGTGTCCCCGGGCCTGGGCCAGACGGTAGACCTGCTCCGCCAGCGCGACACCGGGCAGCACCAGCCCCATGCGCTTGCATTCCTCCAGGCACAGGCCCAGATCCTTGATGAAGTGTTCCACAAAGAAGCCGGGGGGCATAGTCACAGCCCAGCAGGCGGCGTCCCAGAGTCCCCATGGCCGTGCTGCCCGCGGCGCCGGGCACCACCAGTTCCAGCCACTGGCGTACATTCAGACCGGCTTCCTGGGCAAAAAGCAGGGATTCGCAGACGCTGAACATGACGCCGGCGATGGCCACCTGGTTGGCCAGCTTTGCCTGCTGGCCCGTTCCGGCGGCACCGCAGTGCAGGATGTTCTTGCCCATGGCTTCGAAGCAGGGGCGCACACGCTCGAAGGCTTCCTTGTCACCGCCCACGAAGATGGACAGGCGGGCCTCACGCGCCCCGATATCCCCGCCCGTGACGGGGGCATCCAGACTGGCGCAGCCCCTGGCGGCAGCGGCGGCGGCGATGCGCCGGGCCAGCTCGGGACTGGAGGTGGTCATGTCACAGAGGATACCGCCCCCGTCCAGGCCGGACAACGCGCCCTGTTCACCCAGCATCACGTCCTCCACGTCACGGGGATAGCCCACGATGGAGAAGACGATATCGGCATTCCGGGCCACTTCACGAGGCGTTTCCGCCCAGCGGGCACCGCAGGCCAGCAGGCCTTCGGCCTTGGCTTTGGTACGGCTGTAGACGGTCAGCGGATAGCCCGCAGCCAGCAGATGCCCGGCCATGGAATGTCCCATGACGCCGGTGCCTATCCAGCCTAAACGCGGTTTGTTGTTCATCGAACCAGCTCCTTGTCTTGCCGCTGGTGCGGCGTGGGTGAATGCAGGCGGTATGCCCGGGAAAGCTACTTTGAACGGGTCTCCAGGATCTCCTGCAGCATGGCCCTGCCGGCGGGGAGTTTGCCTGTCCGCTCATTTTGGACATGCTGCCGCAGCAGTTCCGCATTGCGGCGCATGTTCTCGTTGAACAGGTCTTCTCCAGCATAATCCTTGAGCAGGCCGGCAAGCGTCCGTTCGAAATCGTCTTTGTCCAGACGGGCGGCCTCTTCCACTCGGGTCCGGTAGAAGGAGAGGGAACGGTCGATACCGGTCCGGAACTGTTCCAGTCCCTGTTCAGCCGTGTTCATGATACGCCGCAGGGTGGCGAGGGTCTCGCCCTTGGCGCTCCGGCTGTCCCGTTTCATGCTCTCATACTGGCTTTGCAGGGAATTGCGGCGGCTGGCATAGTTGCGGATGGTCTCCAGCATATAGACGGCCGTGCGCAGGGTGGACTGCATCTCCAGCTGTTGCTGCTGCTCCTGCAGGATGTTGTTTTCCTTGATGGCCTCGCGCAGGGCCAGCAGGTTCTTGCGGCTGTTGTCGTCAGGCGCGGCAGCAAGGAGCCTGTCCAGCTCTTCCAGAGGGTTGCGGCCGGCATCTCTGGCCAGGGGGTTGCTCCGGCCCGCGGCGTTCCAGGCCTGTTGCAGGGCCGAAGGCCGTTCGCCGCCGGGGGTGTTGATGCCGGAAATGACAGGACGGAAGCCCAAATCGCGCGCATGGGCGGGGCCGTCCGCCAGAAAGAAGGCGCTTTCCTCACGACGGCCGGGCATGATCTCCGCTTCGCCGGAAAGGAAGGAACCGCCCTTGCGGACGAAGCCTCCGGCGGAACCGTGCAGGCGGCCGCCCACGGAGAAGCGGAACATGTCCAGCGCCATTTCGGCCGCATTGCCAGCCGTGTCATACAGGCCCAGCGGGTTGGGCTTGCGGGAGCCGATACGGGCGCAGTCTTCGGCGATGCGGGCCGCGCCTTCGGGACGGTAGACCGCATAATCGGCCAGGGGCGCGCCCGCGGGCAGGGCAAAGAAATCCTTTTCCATCAGCAGCTCGGGCCCGGCCGTCTGGCCGCCGCGGGCCGCGTATTCCCATTCGGTTTCCGTGGGCAGGCGCACAAAGCCCACATTACGGCTGTCCCCGGCGTAACGGGGCAGGGCATCGGGGGCATGCTGCAGCAGCCATTCCGTATAGCGGCGGGTGAATTCCACGGCCGCATACCAGCTGATGTCCGTCACGGGCCGGGCGGCATCCGCCACAGGCGCTTCCGTGCCGTTGCCCATGATGCTTTTGCCATTGCAGGCGGCTCACTTCATATTTGGCCACCAGATAGAAAAAAGTAGTCGCCTGCCGGGGCCTGGGCACGCCACCGGGCGGGCAGATCGGCCCGGGAGAAGGGCGCGGAGAGAAAAGCCCGGTAGCGGCGGTCGTAAAAGGCCCGGTCGCTGTTGGCGGCATCATCGCGGCCGGGCCGGGCGGACATGTCCCAGAGCAGGCCTTTGCTGGGGACGGCCACCAGGCGGAAGACCATGCTCAGCCCGCCGGGCATGGGCAGGACGATATCGTCTTTGTCCGGGTGCGGGTTGCAGGCCTCGGCCGTGGAGACCTCACCGCCCCGTTTGGCCAGGGCAGCGTCGGCGGGCGCTGCCGGCAGGGCCGCCAGCAGCAGGAGCAGGAGCGAAAGGAGCAGCCTAGATCTCACGGATGACCTCCGAAGGTTCGGTACGCGCACCGCGCAGGGACGGCAGCAGGGCCGCCAGCAGGGAGAGCAGACAGACCAGCAGCAGGGTCACGACGGCATGTTCCGGCAACAGGCGGCAGACATGTTCCATATCATCGAGACCGGCGGCAAAGATGCGGTTGACCACGCCCTGGGCAGCCGCATAGAGCCCCAGCGCCAGCCCCGTGCCCAGCACGGCCGTGAGCAGGGCCTGCAACAGGGGGAAGAGCAGGAGTTCCAGCGTGGAAAAGCCCCCCAGACGGAGCAGGCCGAGGAGCCGCTGCTTGCGCCGGACGGCGGCCAGGGTGCTGCTGGTGGTGGAGGCGGTGAAGCCGGCGGCAGCGGCCCCGCCGATGAGCAGGAAGATGATGTCCAGAGACGTGGAAAGGCGCCTGACCTGGTCGATGGCCTCGGCCTCGGTATGGACGGTGATGCCCTGCTGCCGGAACAAGTCGCGCAGGGGCGCCACGTCATTCAGGCTGCGGGCATACATGCGGAAGCCTGCATAAAGGCGCTCGGCAGGCGGCTGGTCGCCGTCAGCGGCATGTTCCGGGCCGAACAGGGGCACGGCGCGCCCGTCACGGAAATCTTCCGCCGCTTCCAGGAAGGGCAGGGGCACATAGGCCACATTTTTTTTTGCTGGGCGGCCAGGGGCAGCACTCCGATGACCTTCAGTGTCAGGCGCACGGCCTGCACCTTGCCGTTGCGGGTGCGTTCGAGCCTGCCCGTCAGCTGGTCGCCCGCCCGCAGGCCCAGGCGTTCGGCCACGGGTGCGGAAAGCACGACGCCGCTGGCAGCGGCCCGGGTGCGCAGGCGGCCCGGGTGGTCGGGATCGTCTTCGCTGCCCAGCAGCAGGGCCGGTACCGGCAGGGCATGGCGCGCCAGCAGGGGGTCGTCATGGCCGGTGGGTTCCATGGAAACGTGCAGGGGCGTTCCCCGCTCCGGCAACAGTTCCACCGTGGCGGCCAGGGTGCGGGTACGGGGCATGACGAAGGCCACCCGGCCGTCATCGCGCCACCGTTCCATATCGGCGGCGGAAAAATGCCCGCTGCCCACGGGGGAGATCTCCAGCGTGGCAGGATCGCTGCGCAGGCGTTCGGTCAGGGTCTCCACCACGCCGAACTTGACGCCGAAAAGTATCAGCAGCGGCGCCAGGACGGCCGCCAGCCCCAGGACGGCACAGGCGGAGAGCAGACGCTCGTGCAGGTAATCCCGCAGGGAAAGGTGGCAGATCTGTACAAGGGTATGCATGGCGTTACCGTTGGGGATGGTCGATGACGGAAAGGGGCCCCTCTTCCGTGGTGGAGCAGGCCAGGGGCACCAGCGTGAACCCGGCCTCCCGGGCCATCTGCGGATCGTGGGAGACCATGATCACCGTGGTCCCCTGCTGCCGGGCCAGACCGGCAAAGATGCCCAGGACCCTGCGGGACTGGTCCGGGTCCAGCGCGGCCGTGGGCTCGTCCGCCAGCACGATGGCGGGCCCGTGGGCCAGGGCACGGGCGATGGCCACGCGCTGCCGTTCTCCCACGGAAAGGCTGTCGGGCATCTGCAGCAGCAGGCGATCTATGCCCAGGGCCGTGGCCATGTTCCATACCGCTTCCAGACGGCGTCCCATGATCCCCAGACAGCGGCAGGGGAGCAGGATGTTGTCGCGGGCCGAGAGGAAGGGCAGCAGGCCGCCTGTCTGGAGCACATAGCCCAGATGTTTGCCGCGCAGACGGGCCAGGGCATCGAGACGGCCCGCCCGCCACAGGGCCAGCATGTCCGTCTCGCCGTCGGCCGTGCGCAGCAGAAAGCGGGAACCGTCGCCGCTGTCAGGCCGCAGGATGCCGGCCAGCACATCCAGGGCCGTACTTTTGCCGCAGCCGCTGGGGCCCGTCAGGGCCAGCAGCTGCCCCTGCCGCACATCCAGACTGCGGACATGCAGGCGGAACGCGCCCGCGCCCGGGCGGACGACATGCAGATCGCGCAGGGAGAAGACCGTATTTTCCATGCGTCCCCCGGCTTACGGCAACATGGACAGCGGCACCCGGTAGACCCAGTCCCCGGCGTTGCTCTGCCCGAAGCTTTCCCAGTTTTCCCGGTCGCGGTCATATTCCTCGTAGCGGGCCAGCCGGGACTTGAGGCGGTTGATGAAGGCCGTCTGTTCGCCGATGCTCATGCGGTACCAGTCTTCTTCACGCAGCAGCATGATGTCGCTCTTGTAGGGCAGGCCGTCCAGAAATTCGGCCAGCACGCCCAGTTCGGCAAGGCTCTTGCCCTGGGTGGGCATGTTGGGATCGCGGGCCATGTGGGCCGAGGCGGAAAGGATGCCCTGGAAAAAGTCGCGCGAATCGGTCTTCTTGGTCCGTTCGGCATTGTCGATGATGTTCTTCAGCTGGGTGCTGAGATCGCTGAGCTGGTTCTTGGTCAGCAGTACGGCCACTTCCACGCTGGGCACCTGGCGGCCCTGGGCCAGACGCTTGAGGTCCATGTCCGCGATCCAGGAATCCACCACGGACGGGGCGCGGTTCTCGTTCTTGCGGCCCAGATAGTCCAGCTGCATGGCGTAGCCCAGCCGCTCCGCCAGCTGGCGGGCCTGGGCTTCCTCGGTGGCGGGCACGGCCTCGTCCTTGGGACGGGTCATGATCTTGCCGCTGGCCGTGTTCTTGACCATGTCCACCATGGAGGTGGTCAGGATCTTCGTCACGATGCCGAACTGGCGGGCGGCCTCCTTGTGGCTGGAGGCGTTGACGGCCTGATAGTTGGCCTGATCGCCGGAAAGGCGGCTCAGGGCCCGGTAGGCCTGCTCGGCATAGGCGTGGTTCTTGCTGCCGCCGGGCGTCTTGACGTGCATGGTGGTGATCCAGATACCTTTCTGGCGGGCAAGGTCGTTCATCTCCGCGGCGCCGAGACGCTGCGAGGCGTACGGGTCATCGCCGCGCAGGGGCCCGGCATCCGTGACCAGCAGGATCAGGCGGGTGGAATAGGGGCCCCAGTTGAGGGAATCGATGGCCGTATAGATCCCGGCCAGAAGAGTCTTCGTTGAAATCATGGCTGGAGACGGCCGCCTGTTCTACTTTGGCCAGGCGGCTTTCTAGGGCCTTGCGGTCCTTGGCCGTGGCAAAATCGCTGATGACCTGCGAGGTGTAGTCCAGCCTGGGGGTCTTTTTCGTGCTGCTGCGGAAGGCCACCACGGCAAAGCCCACGTTGTCGGTCATCCTGTCCTTTTCCAGACGGTCATAGAGCTGGCGGATGATGTCGCGGCTCTGGTCGATGTAGGGCTTCATGGAGATGGACGTGTCCATGACCAGGGCGATGCCGGTCTTGGGCGGACCGGCCACCGCGCCGGACGGGCTGCTGCCGGGATCGATGGAGGCCACCTGCAGCAGGTTCACGCCTTCAAAGGCCCGGTTCATGCCGAGGATGGGCATGAGATAAAAAGCGCTTCTGGGCCACGGCCCTTTCTGCTCCGCCGGTTCCGAAGCCAGGATGGGCAGACCGGCTGTATCCTTGCCGCCGGCCGCGGCCGCCAAGAGGCTGTCCAGCTGCTTTTCCATGTCGGCGGCTTCGCACAGGCCCTTCAGGTCTTTTTCCGTCTTGAAGAAGAGCACGGGATCCCGGCCGGTACGCGGGGTGAAGAGCAGGGTCAGGGACTGGTTCCAGTCCGTGGCCTGATCCTTTTTTCAGCCAGCCCAGGGGCGTACGGGTATCAAGGCCCACCTGCAGCCAGTCGCCCTGCCGGGCGTAGACATAGAGCACGGTAAAGGGCACCAGGGCCTCGCGCGCGGCCGGGGCGCCGTCGCGGGCCTCTTTCAGGGGCATGGCGCCGGGATGGGAGACAACGCGCTGGTACAGGGTCTTCTTGCCTTCCTGCAGAAGGGGCGTCGCCTGCGGGGCAGGCACGGCCACCAGCAGGAGCAGCAGGAGCGCGAAAAAGCGGATGCAGGTTCTGGGCATGGTCTTCTCCTTATTTCCACTCGCGCAGCAGGAGCGAGGCCTCGGCGTTGCCCTTGGCGGCTTCGCCTTCCACATGGCGGCGCAGGGCCGCCAGCGCCTTGTCCGCTTCCGCATAGCCCTTGCTTTTGGCGTTTTCATACCAGTGTTTCGCCTGGCTCATGTCCGCGGGGATGCTGCCGCGCGGCAGGTCCGACTGCGGATCATAGAACTGGCCCACCAGGAACATGGCTTCGGCATTGCCCTTCTGGGCAGCGTCTTCCAGCAGCAGGAAGGCCGCGTCGCTCTCATCGTTGCCGGCCTGGGGCGTACGCAGGGGACGGGCCAGCTCCAGGCTGGTGGCGGGGTCCGCCGTGCCTCGCAAATGTTCGCGGGCCTGCTGCAAAGGGCGCCACCGCGGCAGGAGCCGCCGGGGCTTTTTCGTCCCGGCCGCTGCCTCCCTGCTGGGCCGGCGGAGCTTGCGGTGCCATGGGCGGGGGCGGTGGAGGCGTGGCCCGCAGGAAGAACCACCAGACAGCGGCCGCGGCCAGGGCCAGCAGGACGAGTCCCAGGACGATCCAGAGCAGGCTGCCGGATGATCTTTTTTCCTTCGCGGTCTCCGCAGCGGGCTGGTCCATGTCCAGCGGTGCTCCGGCCAGCAGCGGCGAAGGCTCCGCTTCCGGTTCGGGGTCGGCAGCCGGTGCGGGCATGGGGGCCGGTTCCGGCTCAGGCTCAGGGAGCAGCACCGGCTGCGGCGCGGACGCAGGCGCAGCAGGGGAGGCCGCATGGCCCATGCCGTCCCCGCCCTGCATGCGGGAATAGACGAGATCCTGGATCTGGAGAACGCATTTCTTGTCACCGGCCATGAACAGATAGCGTTCCAGCTTGTCTAGATTGTCCACCACGGCCGCACCTACCTGCAGGCGCAGGCAGCCGCTGTCGTCATCATGGGCGTCCACAGGCAGAGGACACGGCTTTCCTGCCAGCCGGAAGCGGACAGGTATTTGCCGTCGCCCCGAATAGATGGCCACATCGGCCGGGCCCGCGCCGGGGGCATCGTACACGCAGATGACGGCCGCGCCGGGCGTACGCGCGGCATCAGGGGCAATGATGGCTTTCATCGTTATCCTTTGAATGCCTGCAGGATGTCATACAGGCGTTTGTTCTGTTGGGGGTTGCGGATCTGCCGGCCGTCGAAGTCCGCGTTGGCGGTGATGCCGTGCATCAGGGCGCGCAGCCAGTCGGTATACCATTGCCGGTCATAGGGCGCTTCCACCTCGCCGATGAGCGGTTCTCCCCACGGGATCGCTGACGGCCGGGAAAAGGACCACGGGCTTGTCTCGGAAGAGGATGGTGCGTTCCTGCTCGCTGTGGCGGCGCGGATCGAAGCCCAGCCAGTCCACGAAGGCGTTGATGGCATCTGCGGCCAGGCTGGCCTGTTTCCAGAGCAGGCGTTCCCGCTCGAGGTTGCTGTAGGCGGAGCAGGCACGCAGGTCTTCCTCCATCTGCTGGCGTACCCGGCAGCGCTGGGCCGAGAGCAGCAGCTCGTGGCAGAACTGGTCCAGCTCGCGCGCGGGCATGGCAAAGAAGGTGCGCGTTTCCGCGTCGGCCGCGAACTGGCGGACCTGCTCCACCCAGGCATCGAACACGGCTTCGGCCAGCTCGGCCGCGCCGTCCTTGCCTGTGACGGGTGGCGTACCGGGCATCCCGGTGGCCACAGGGGCTTCATCGCCGAAAAGATCGTCCAGTATGTCCTGCTGCGAGACGCGCACCCCGATGGAGGCAGGCGCGGCCCCGCCGTTTTCCGCCTCGGGTGTGGCGGACGTGACCTGCGCGCACAGCACATACAGGTCATGATCGCTGACCTGCAGGCGGTGGAGCATCTCGCCGAAGGTCTGGTTCTGGGCCACGCGGGCCAGCAGAACGGCCAGATTGCGGGCCAGGGCCTCTTTCTGACGGCGCAGTTCCTCGCGGTCATCGCTCTGGTAGTAGACACGCAGCGCCGTCAGGGACGCGTTCGGCCTGTTCGTCCAGCCCCACACCGATCGATGCCGTTTGAGCTCGGGGTTGCAGAGGGGGCGCAGGCGCTGTCGCAGCAGGCTGATGCCGCCGTCATTGAGCGTCATGGCCGCCTGCCAGACGGCTTCGGGATCGTCCACATGGCGGCGCACCAGCGGCGAATCCACAAAGGCCCGGCGCACTTCTTCCACATAGGCGGTCTGGTCGGGACGGATGCCGCTTTCGTTGCCCTGGGCATCGAAGGTGAAGATGGCCTCGCAACGGAAATTGGGGTTGCGCAACAGGAAGATGTTGCGGAAGGGGTGGGCGCCGTCCCAGTTGGTGGGCCAGTCATGCTGCTTTCCGAAAAAGTCCAGCAGGGAGGACTGCAGGCGCGTGTTCCAGCGCTGTTCCACGGAAGGCGATCCGGCTTTTTTCTCGAACTCCATGTCCATCTTGGTGAGCACGAAAAACAGGGAGGGCGCCTTTCCGGCACGGTGGGCCGGGTCTTCGCCGTGGGTGGAGCAGATCCAGTCGTACACGGCACGGGGCAGATCCTGCACTTCCTGGTTGCCGGGGCCGATGCAGAGCAGCATGCTGGTCAGTTCATGCTCTTCGCAATAGCGTTCGAACAAGTAGGCCACCTTGCCGCGCAGGAAAAGGTTCTGCAGCGCGCCCTCGCGTTCCAGCTCCTTGTCCAGGTCCAGGATCTTGAGGCGGGAGCGGTAGCCAGGAAAGTCCAGCAGGTCCGTGTAGGAAAAGAAGTCGTCCGGCTGTTCCCTCATGAAGATGGTGATCTCCGCCGTCAGGGCAGTGACCACGGCACGGGGCAGGGCGGCCTTGCGTCCCCCCGTGCCCAGCAGGGTCAGGCGGTCTTCCGTACTGCCGGTCCCCAGCCCGGCCAGCAGGGCCACGTCGATGATGCTGGTCTGGCGCGGCAGCAGGGCCTCCAGCGGGCAGTCGGCCTCGGCCGGGTTGCCCAGGGCCTCCAGGGCCTGGCAAAGTTCGAGGAAGAGCTGCTGGAATTTGGGCTGGCTGTTCCAGATGATGCCGAAAAGTTCCGCCCGGTAGCTCAGGGGCAGCAGGGGGGCCAGGCTGACGGCCTGTGTCCAGTAGCCCTGTTGCAGCATCTGGACGCGCGGCTTGAAAGGAAGTTGCGGTTGAGGTATTCGCGCAGGTCTTCCATGTCATCAGCGGTGATGCTGCTGACGCCGGGCGACGACTGGCGGGCCGTCTGCGTCAGACGTTCGAGGCGGACCGCATGGCGTCGGCATCGGGCATCTGCTTGTGCTCGCAGTCGGCATAATAGGTATTGGCCAGCACACGGACCACGTCCATCTCGGAAAGCAGGCGCAGACGGATGGGGAATTCCGGCGTCAGCCCCTGGGGCGGCGTGGTGGTGAAGCGGGTCACCAGGCCGGTGGATTCCTTGCCGCCCTCGGGATTGATCTCGGTGATGAAATCCGATGTGCGGCCGCAGAAGTCCGCCAGCAGATCGCCGCGGCTGTCGCGGGCCAGGGCCGAGATGAGGTAGGATTTGCCGGACTGGCTGGGGCCGAAGACGCCCACGCACATCTTGCGGCGGGCGGCCTGTTCGCACTTGCCGAAAAAAGCGGGCGGCCCGGCGCATCTCTTTTGCAGCGTGGTGCATTCGCTGCCCACGGTCTCGCGATTGTCGGCCAGCCAGGCGGCGGCATGGCGCGACTGTTCCGCCAGACGGGCACAGCGTGCTGCCAGCTGGATGTCTTGTTCCTGCATGATGATGCTCCTGTCTGTCCGTCGCTAGTTGGCGGCGTTCACGACGCCGGTGTCCAGCCAGTAGCCTTCGTCCGTGGGCAGGGTCTGCAGACGGATCTCCAGATCCCGGGGCGGGACGAAGTTGCCGGCATTGTCCGTGATGGCGGTGATGCTGAATTCCCCTTCGCTGCGTTCTTCCCGTTCGCCGCCGCTGGCGGGCATGTCCTCGTCATCCAGCACTTCGGCCACGTTGAGGGTGACGTCCACCTTGTAGGGCAGGCGGCCGGAGGCGCGGGCGCGGGCGTCCTCGCTGGCGAAGGTCAGCAGGTGATAGCGGGTGGCCGGCCAGCGCTCGGCCCCCAGCTGGCGGTAGCCGATGCCCAGCTGGCCATTGAAGGCCACGGTACGGTTCAGCTCCACGCCGCTTTTGGCGTCCACATCCACCTTGAACCAGACCTTGGCGGCACGCAGCTGGGTATTGATGTCCAGCTCGCCGATGTAGCGGGCGGTGGAGGTCAGGCGCAGGGCGTTGGAATCGAAGGAGAACCCTTCGATATGCCCTTCGGCCAGAGCGCAGAGGATGGCGCCCACGACCACGGTGGTCTTGGGGTCCTGGATGCGGCCCAGCGTATCGGGGAAAGGATACCAGCTGCCCACATGATAGCGGCGCATGGGGATGATGCGGTCCGGCGGCACGGGCAGTTTGGCCATGATCGTGGAGGCGACCACCTTCCAGGCGCTGGGACGGCCCGTCAGCAGCAGCATGTCGGTATCGTACAGATGCACCAGCTCGCAAAGGGCCGAGAGCGTGGGGGCCAGCGTCCGCTGGATGGTGGCCTGGAGCTTTTGCGGGCTGACCGTGATGGGCACATCCATGATGGAAAAATCGTCCAGCCCGGGCACGGTGTCGCGTACCAGGGCCGTCACGGCATCAGGGTGGACTGCTGCGGGCGCAGGGCCGGGGGGGCCGGGACGGAAAGCGGCGTTTTCGTTCCGGGCATCGTCTTCTTCGTTCCGGCCGTTTGCCGGGGCATCGCCCACGGCAGGTTCGAAGAAATCCCCCAGGGTGCAGGTCTGGTCCAGATGGACGTCGCTGTCCTGCTCGCACACACGCAGCAGGCCCAGGGCCACAGGCAGGGCCACCTGCCGCACCAGACGGATGCGGGTGTTGCGCTGCTCCTGCGACATGCCGATGGTATCGCGGCCGAAAAGCTGGGCCAGCAGCAGGCGCGGCTCCTGGACGCCCCGGGCCTGCAGGGCATCGGAAACGGCCGGGATGATGTGCTGGAGCACCACCTCGCGGGCCACTTCGTCACCGGCGATGTTGAAGCCGTCGCGGAATTCGGTATGCGGTACGATGCGGGCCGTGTCGCCTTCGCCGCTGGCCAGTTCATAGGTGGTGATGGACAGGTCCGTGGTGCCGCCGCCGATGTCGATGGACGCGATGCGCACGCAGGGATGATCGTTGTAGCGGGCACGTTTCTTGCCCATCAGGCGGAACAGATGGTGGGCATCGCCGTGCTGCTTGACGGTGAGCTCGTTGTAGAGCAGGACCAGCTGGGAGCAGCTGGCTTCGTCCCAGTCGCAGCGTACCAGCGGGCTGGTGCGGTAATCCCCGGACCGGATCCTGTTCTGCTGCTGCGGCGGCACATACCATTCCGACCAGCCGAGACCTTCCCAGATGACCTTGACGGCCCAGAGAACCCAGCGCCGGAAGATGCGTTTTTCCGCCACGGGCATGGCCGTGGGCACGGTGAAGATGAGGCGGCGCAGGCGCCGGGGCAGGTTGGGCAGCCGTCCCCGGGCACGGGTGGCGGGCGAGTTGATGGTGATGAGCGTCTGGGTGAGGATCTCGCCCAGCATGAACATCATCAGCGAGGAGCGCGTGAACAGGGACTCGAACACCGGTTCGGGCTGCTGCTTCCTGAGGGAAGGGCTGCGGCGGAACAGGGGATCGTCGAAGCAGGAGAGCGGCGTGCCCTGGGGATTGAGCTGGCGGGCGAACAGACCGCGGTTGACCATGGGTTCGGTGTTGCCGCTGGTGTTGTAGCGCCAGGTCTGCTGCCACGGGCGTTCGTCCCAGAGGTAGCGCTTGGGGCTGGACATGCCGGTGGTGCCTTCCGCGCAGACGGCCTGCGTGGCCAGGCGGGCCGCTTCGGGGCCGATGCGCACGGCCGAGGGCCAGGCAAAGGCCGGGGTCTGGCGGCCGGAGCGGCGGCTCAGGGTATCGTTGCCGAAGGTGGCGTCCACGAATTCCACCCGGGTCTCGAACGGGTCGGCATATTCCAGATCGGGCTGGCTCAAATCGCGCAGGCGCAGCACATAGCTCTGGTTAAGGTCCGTACTGCACTGGGGCGGCGTCTCCACCAGGATGCCCGTGGTGCGGGAGTTGCCGATGTCCAGGATCAGGTCCACGTCCACCGGTGTGTCCCGGGCAGGATTGATGACCTGCACGGCCACGTCCCTGACGGCCAGACGCACGATGTCCAGCCAGGTGAGATAGCTGGCCAGATGCTTGAGCACATAGGGATCCTCCTCGCCCCAGGCCGCGCCGCGGCGTTTGCCCTGGTTGCGTGCCGTGTACAGCTCCAGCAGCCACTGGTCCACCCAGGCCTCGTTGAGGAACCAGGAATTGTCCCGCACATGATGCGCCAGCATGAAATGCCCGTGGGCGCTGACATCCTGGGGGGACAGGGCGTGATAGCGGTCCTCGCCGGCGGGGCGCTCTTCCACGGTGGTATCGAAGATGATGACCACGCGCAGCACGTTCGGGTCCCTGCTGGACGGCATGACCCGGCCCGGGCCCAGTTGGAGGGACCGCATTCGAAGCATTTGCCGCCGTCGGGCCAGCACTGTTCCAGCGTGCGCAGGAAGGGCACGGGCAGCCACTGGCCGTCCCAGGTCCTGAGCTCTTTGGCGGCCTGCATGGAATAGGTGTCGCCCGTATACCCCTGCCGGTCAGCTGATCGGTGAAGACGTTGTCGCGGTTATCCAGGCAGTGGAGGAAATGCGTGTAGCGGCCGCCGCTGCCTTCTCCCTTGAGCTCTTCATAGAAATAGCGGACATGCTTGCCCAGGGCTTCCAGCGGCAGGGCGAAGTCCAGAAACTGGGGGCATCCGCCGGGGATGATGCTCACGGGCGAAAGGTAGTGGGGGATGGCATCCATGCTTATTTCCTCTTGAAGTCAGCTTTCCAGCGCAGGTTGCGTTTACTCTGTTCCACGCCCTGGCAGCGGGTGCTCTTGTCGTTGCCGGTGCACTGCACCTGCTGGGGCACATACTGGTTGCCCCTGGGGCAGGGGGCCGTCCCGGCCCGCCAGACAAGGCGGTTGCCCTCGAACCTGGCCGTGGCCGGGCCGCTGCAGACCTGGCCGTTCTCCTCGCGCACGAAGCGCCGTCCCTGTCCCTTCTTGTCGAAGCAGTACTCGGCGATGATGGGCGTATTGGACGGGTGCGAGAACAGGCCCGTATCGCTCTGCCAGCAACCTTCCAGGAAGCTCAGGTCGTTCTTTTTGGCCGCATCGGCGGGGATGTTCAGATCCTCGTTCTTGCGGGGCTTGGGCTTGGGCTCGGGCTTGGGTTCCGGTTTGGGCTCAGGTTTGGGTTCCGGCTTGGGCTCGGGCGCAGGTTCGATGGGTTTGTCAGGCACCAGCTGGGGCGTGACCACTTCAGGATCGGGCTTTGCGGGTTCATGCTTCGGTTCCGGCTTGGGCTGCGGCGGTTTGCAGAGCAGGGCTTTTTCCCGCAGCTGGCGCAGCAGCTCTTCCAGTTCGCTCCGTTGCTTTTCCGCTGCCTGGGTGGCCTGGTCGAGACGGGGATCGGCCGCCGGTCTGAGGCAGGACGCGGGCAGGGGAGGGGCAGGATGCCCAGGGCCGCCAGCAGCAGCCAGAGCAGGAGCAGGGCCAGCAGGAGCGGCAGCAGCCAGCCAAGACAACCGCTGCCGGCAGCGGCCACGGGCACGGCTGCCGCTGCAGCGGGGCCGCCGCGGCAGCCACGGGGATGGCGCCGCCCATACGGCTGAGGTCCTGAGGCATGGCACCGACGGCTCCCGGGGCAAAGCCCCAGTTCACCAGTACGGGCTGGCCGCCCACGGACCAGAGGTCGTCTTCTTGGGGGTGTTGCAGGACCAGGGCGAGCATCTGGCCGGCCAGGGCCTCGCGGCTTTGGGCGTCCTTTCCCCATTGTTCCGACAGGTGCAGGATGTCCCGGGCCAGCTCCCCGGCACGGGCCCGCAGGCGTTCCGCCTCTTCGGCGGGGAGCGCGCTTACCGGCGTGGCGGTCCCGTCCACGCTGGCGTACCAGTCGATGCGCTGCTGGCCGGGATCGTGCTGTGGCTCGGCGATGAGGGCCGCATGGGCCGGACCCAGGTGCTGGGCGATGATGCTGCTGACCTGGGCGTGGCAGTCCGTGGCGAAGATGCCCTGGCTGGCCAGGGCGCGCATGGCGTTGCGCTGGCTGGTAAGCAGGAAAACGCTCATGGTCTCACCCCTTTCTGGCCATCGGCCTTTCCGTCTTGTGCCTGCGCGGCGGCAGGCGTTGCTGCGGCCTGGGAGAATCCGATGCCGATCTCCCGCAAATAGGCGGTGATGCTGCTGCCCACGATGGCGATGCTGGACTGGCGGTAGGAGGCATCATCGAGCTTGATGAAGGTGTTGATGCCCACCACCTGCCCCTGCTCGTTGACCAGGGGGCCGCCGCTGTTGCCTTGCGAGACCGTGGCCGTATGCACGACCAGCGGCGGTGTGCGGTCCAGGATGACGCTGACAACACCTTCCGTGTACACTACCTCGGGCACGGCCGAGGCATTGCCCTGCAACAGGGCCATGAACTTGGGGTCGTCATTGGTCACGGCGCCGGGAAAGCCCCAGGCGCTGACGCGCTGGGTGCGCTCCACACCGGGTGCGAATTCCAGCGGCGTGATGGCCGCATCGGCCGGCAGCTCCAGCAGGGCGAAGTCCCGGCCCCCGGTCGTGCTGCGATGGCGCACGGTGGCCTGCAGGACACCGCCTGTGGCCTTGTTGATGATGAAAGCCTGGCCGGCATTGCCCACCACATGGGCATTGCTCAGCACATGACGGCGGGAGATGAAAAAGCCGGATCCCATGGACAGGCCCTGCGGCTGCCGGGCCAGCACAAAGGACCGTGCTCTGTTCCAGCAGCTGGGCCATGCTGCCGGGGCGGGCCGGGGCTTGTTGCGGTGTGACCGGCGTGCCCTGGGGCGCCACATCGGACGGGATCTGCAGGGGCTCGCCGGAGCGGCCGCCGGGCACGGCACCGGGGACGGCGTCGGGAGGGGGCGGCAGCTGCGCCAGCTTTTCCTTGATGACGCAGGGCTCTTCCTTGAGCAGGGCCCGCAGCTGGGCAAGATAGGCGTCCATCTCGGCATTTTTGGCCAGCCGGGCTGCCAGGGCGGCTTCCTGGGCCTGCTTTTCCGCCTGGGCGGCCTGCCATTGCTTCCAGAGCAGCCAGCCGAGCAGGGCCAGGATCAGCAGGGACAGGACGATGCCCCAGAACAGGGGACGGCGGTACCAGGGGACAGGGACCGGGATGCCCTGGGGGGCGGGCCCCATGCCGCCGGAAGAAGCGCCGTCACCGGGGGCGTGCGTGGTTTCAGCGGTATCGGGGCGGGGGCCATCAGCGGTGCTTTTGCCGGGATCGTCAGCCATGAGGATATGCTCCGAAAAAAGGGCGCACTTCTCGCGGGGGAAGAAGGGCGCCCTGCTGTTACAGCATCAGATTGTTGACGGTCTGCTCATACGTGGCCAGGCGCATGTCCACGTCCTGGCGGGTACTTTCCAGCTCGCGGCGGGAATTGTTCCACGCCTTCTTTTCCTTGCGGGGGGCCTGCTGGCGTTGCGACACCTGCCCCTTGGCCTGAGCCTGGGCCAGGGTCTTCTGGTATTCGGCGTCGCGCTCGATGACATGGTCGGAGGTGAGCTTCAGGATGCGGGAGGTTTCCTCAAGACCGCTGCGGATCTCCATGTAGCGGTCCTGGAAGTCCTGCCGGGTTATGCTTCCGGCCTTGTACTGGGCCGCGGCCTTTTTGAACTGGTCATCATAGCAGCGGGCCGAGAGACGGGCGGCGGCGGTGGCGCGATCCATGCCCGCGCTGTCCTCGCCCAGCTGGGCGGCATAGCTGGCCAGCAGCCGGCGGTCGTTCTCCCGCTGCTGGGACTTGCCGTAGATGTTCCCGCCCACGGCGCCCGCGGCTCCACCGGCCACGGCACCGGCCAGGGCGCCTTCCACCTTGCCGGTGGCCAGGCCGCCGATGAGGGCGCCCAACAGGGCACCGCCCGCAGCCCCTCCCGCCGTGCTGTTGGTGACCCTGTCCTCATCGGCCCGCAGCTGGGCCACAGGGGAGTAGCACTGGGGGTAATAGTTGACCTGGGTCGTCTGCGCGCCGTATTTGCTGGCGCAGCCGCCGAGCAGGAAGATGCACGCCGCTGCCACGGCCAGAAGGCTGAGATGACGCTTGACCATGTGTATCTCCTTGGCTGGATGCATGGTGTCTCGCTTTTGCCATGATATGCCTTTGCCGGGGAGCAAGTCAAATGGCCCGGCCATCGGGAAGGTGCAGGGCGCCTGATTTGCCCTTTTTGCACATTTGGTATATGGACAACGATGGTAGTGAGGACGCCGTTTTTTGGGCGATGCGTTCTATAACCTCTTCTCGGGAGAGTCGTATGAAAAAAGTTCTCAGTCTTGTCCTGGCCGCGGGTCTGCTGCTGGCCGCTTCGCTGGCCCATGCCGATACCAAACGCCTGACCCTGGCTACCGGCGGGACCTCCGGGGTGTATTTCCCCCTGGGCGGTGCCATTGCCCAGGTGATCACCAACAAGAGCAACGGCGCCATCTCCGTGACGGCCCAGGCTACCGGTGCTTCCGGTGAGAACATGCGTCTGGTCCAGGCCGGTGATGTGGACTTTGCCATGGTGCAGAACGACGTTGCCGATTCCGCCTTCAACGGTCTGGCTCCCTTCCGCAGCAAGCTGGACAACGTGCGCGTCATCGGTCGCCTGTATCCTGAATATCTGCATGTGGTGGCCAGCAAGGACAGCGGTGTGAAGTCTCTCGAAGACTTCAAGGGCAAGAAGGTCTCCGTGGGCGCCCGCGGCAGCGGCAACGAAGTGAACTGCCGCCAGATCTTCGGCTTCTACGGCCTGGATTACAAGAACATCGAACCCATCTTCCTGCCTTACGGTGAAACCGCCGACCAGTTCAAGGACCGCCAGGTGGACGGCTTCGTGTTCACCATCGGTACGCCCAACCCCGCCATCCAGGACATCACCACCGCCCAGGAAGTGGTCTTCGTGCCCCTGTCCGGCCAGAAGGTCGACAGATCGTCAAGAAGTTCCCCTACCTGGTGAAGGACTCCATCCCGGCCGGTACCTACCTGGGCCAGAAGGACGCTGTGCCCACCCTGTCCGTGCAGTGCATCCTGGTGGCCAACAAGAACATGCCTGACGATGTGGCCTACACCCTGACCAAGACCCTGTATGACAACCTGCCCGATGTGGCCAAGGCGCATAACAAGGGTTCCGAGATCTCTCTGGCGCACGCCGCTGACGGTGTGACCATCCCCTTCCATCCCGGTGCGGTCAAGTACTTCAAGGAAAAGGGCCTGGACATCAAGTAATTAGGGCCCCCAGGCAGACAGTTGATTCGGGATCATATGATGATGCGGCGCAATACCATCGCTTTTCTGCTGGCCATGCTGGTCTGCATGGCGGGCATGCTGTGGGTTGCGCCGCATCTTTTTTCCAGTGTGCAGGCGCAGGATATGCAACGCCTGGTGCTGCGCGACAGCAGCGGCAGGGAACTTTTCAGCCGTCCAGCACCGGACGGCAGCGCGTTTGCCATTCGTTACAGGCATTCCGTCGCTCTGAGTCCGGTGGAGGACTGGTTCAGTGTCAGCGGGGCTGCATCTATCTGGAAAAAACGGTCTATCAGGATTTCGGGGCCGGCCTGCCGCATCAGCCGGGCCCGACAGCGGATGTATACGGAAAACGGAAAAGTTGTCATCAGCGGGTATCATATGGCCCTGCCTTCCTTTGACGTGCGCGTGGGACGTGTGGCGAACCACACCCTGCTGCTGCCTGAAGAGGGCGGGGGACAAACGGAGATCCCTGAATTCCCTGCTGGAGCCGGGACAAGCCATTACCCTTACAGTCGTTTTACCCTGATGCCATTTGGGAACATTGACTTGGCGTGACAGGTCACGCCGCGCATACTTACACAGGACATGAGAGGATGAGCCACGAAAAAAGAATGCATATGATTGATGAAAAAGGGGCAGGGGGATTTGCCCTGGAAGAAGGCAACAAACTCGATTCCGACGCCGTGGAAAGGATCCAGGAGACCGTGGACGTCTCCGAGATCGTTGCCAAATACGACAAGGAATCCGTTTACCGCTCCTTCAAGGGGTGGCTCGATATTTTTATCAAGATCCTCTGTATCGCCTTTTCCGCCTTCCACCTGTACACGGCCGCGACGGCGCCCTTTGCGCCGCAGATCCAGCGCGCGGTACATCTGGGCTTTGTGCTGACCCTGATCTATCTGCTGTACCCTGCCCGCGCCACGGGCAATATGAACAAACTGGCCTGGTATGACGCCATCCTGGCCATCGCCGGGGCCGTTGTCTGCGGCTATATCGTCTGGCAGTACGACATCATCGTGCTGGATGCCGGTCCGGCCACCGAGCTGGACTTCATCATGGGCTGCGCGTCCATCCTGCTGGTGCTGGAAGCGACCCGCCGCATCGTGGGCCTCCCCATCACCCTGGTGGCCGTGGTCTTTCTGCTGTACGCCAAGTTCGGCAACCTGATCCCCGGCATGCTGGGGCATCCCGGCTTCTCCGTACAGCGTATCGTCTCGCACATGTACCTGACCACGGAAGGCCTGTTCGGCATGCCGCTGGGCGTGTCGGCTTCCTTTGTCTTCCTGTTCATCCTGTTCGGTGCCTTCCTGCACAGCACCGGTCTGGGCAAATTCTTCATCGACCTGGCCCTGGCCGCCGCCGGCCGCTATGTGGGCGGTCCCGCCAAGGTGGCCGTGCTGGCCAGCGGTTTCTTCGGCACCATCTCCGGTTCTTCCGTGGCCAACACGGTGTCTACCGGTACCTTCACCATCCCGCTCATGAAGAGCGTGGGCTATCGCGGCGCCTTTGCCGGCGCCGTGGAAGCCGCCTCGTCCACCGGTGGCCAGATCATGCCGCCCATCATGGGAGCTGCGGCCTTCATCATGGCCCAGTTCCTGGGGGTCGGTTATGTGGAGATCGCCAAGGCGGCCCTGATCCCCGCGCTGCTGTATTATCTGGCCGTGGGCTTCATGGTGCATATGGAAGCCAAACGTCTGGGCCTCAGGGGGATCCCCAAGGAACGCCTGCCCCGTACCTGGGTGGTGCTGCGCCAGGGCGGCTATCTGCTGATCCCCATCATCGTGCTGATCTACATGCTCATGCAGGGCTACACGCCGCTCAAGGCCGCGTATTACTGCATCGTGACCACTGTGGTCATTTCCCCTGGTGGCGGAAAACTGGAAAACCTGGCACGGTGCCCGCTACAGTAATGAAAATGTGGCCCGTGCCCTGGCCAAGACCAACTACCTGTCCCTCAAGGGCGTCCTGCAGGCCATGGAAAACGGTGGCCGCCTGGCCCTGGGGGTCGCCGCCGCCTGCGCCTGCACCGGCTTCGTCATCGGCGTGGTGACCCTGACCGGTCTCGGCCTGAAGCTGGCCAACGCCATCCTGACCATCTCGGCCGACAGCTTTGCCCTGACCCTGCTGCTGACCATGCTGGCCTCCATCGTTCTGGGCATGGGACTGCCCACCACGGCCAAGTACATCGTGCTGGCCACCATCGCGGCCCCGGCCATCATGCACTTTGGCGTGCCTGCCATGGCGGCGCACCTCTTCATCCTGTACTTCGGCATCCTGGCCGACCTGACGCCCCCTGTGGCCCTGGCGGCCTATGCAGCGGCGGGGATCGCACGATCAGAGCCGAACGCCACAGGCTTCATGGCAGTCAAGCTGGCATTGGCCGGCTTCCTGATCCCGTACATCTTCTGCTACAATCCCGGCCTGCTGATGATCGGCGCCACCGGCTGGGAAGTGCTCTTCTACGCCTCCACCGCGGCGCTGGGCATCGCCAGCCTGTCCTTTGCCAGTGTGGGGTACTGGCGGCGTGATCTCTACTGGTGGGAACGTCTGATTCTGCTGGCGGGCGCCATCACCCTGATCACCCCCGGCGCCATCACGGATGCCATCGGTTGCGGTCTTCTGGTCGTGATTTATATCAGCCAGAAGATGTTGACCAAGGGCCCGGCGGGCAAGGTCGCTGAATAGGGACTGCGCTAGGGCAGCCAATAAAAAAGGCCGGTTCGTCCGGCCTTTTTTATTGGCTGCCGTGCGTGGAGCACGGGCAGGACGCGTACTGGCCCGAAGGTATGCCGTATGTCCTAGCGGAACGTCACGCGGGCACCTGGGCACACGTCCCGAGGACGGTGCAGGCGGGCATACGCGACGCCGGGTTCAGGATCTGCCGCTTAGCCCTTTTTTGCCTGAATCGCGGCCCGGCATCAGGCACCAGACGGCAAGCCCTCCCAGGGCGAACATGGTCAGGTCACGATGCGGGAAGGCCGCCAGGGCCAGCAGAAACAGAAGGATCATCAGGCATCGCCGGCAGGTGCCGCGCACCGCCATGCCCAGGAGCAGGAGGAGGACCGCCATGCCCAGCAGCGGCGGCAGCCAGTCAGGGGCCGGAGGCAGGGGGGGAAGAATAGGGGGAAGGTGCATGAGGCATGATAGAAAAAAGGCGGGTTCCCGGCAATGGGGGCATTGTCAGAAGAAAAATCATGCCCATATATAGAAAGGCATGACTGCCGAAAAAATGCCGGACCTTTTAACGGTACTGTCCGGCTGGAAAAGAGAGCGTCAATGGACGTGCAGGAGATGCAATGAGCACACTCACCCCGCGTGAAATCGTGGCAGAACTGGATAAATTCGTGGTGGGACAGGAGCAGGCCAAGCGCATGGTCGCTGTTGCTGTCCGCAATCGCTGGCGTCGTCAGCATCTTCCTGAGGAGCTGCGTGACGAAGTCGCGCCCAAGAACATCATCATGATGGGCCCCACCGGTGTGGGGAAAACGGAGATAGCCCGCCGTCTGGCAAAGCTGAGCGGGGCCCCCTTCATCAAGGTGGAGGCCACCAAGTTCACGGAAGTGGGCTATGTGGGCCGCGATGTGGAATCCATGGTGCGTGATCTCATGGAGATAGGCATCACTCTTGTGCGGGAAGAGGAAAACACCCGCGTCCGGGCTGCCGCCGAAGCGGCGGCCGAATCCCGACTGCTGGATCTGCTGCTGCCCAATTCCTTTGGCGGTGATCGCAATGACACCCGTGAAAAACTGCGCCAGCAGTTCCGGCTGGGTTTCATGGATGACCGCGAAGTGGAGGTCGAAGTGACTGAGCAGCCTGCCCAGGGGGTGGACATGTTCGCCATCCCGGGTATGGAGCAAATGGGGAACCAGGTGCGGGACATGTTCAGCAAGGCGTTCCCGCCGCGTCGCAGCCGCCGCAAGATGAAGGTCCGCGAGGCCTATAACGTCCTGATCCAGGAAGAATCCGGCAAACTGGTGGATCAGGAGGCCCTGGTGGACAAGGCCCGCGAGCGTGTGGAGCAGATGGGCATCATCTTCATCGATGAGATCGACAAGATCGCCAGCTCTTCCCAGAACCGCACCTCCGATATCTCGCGCGAAGGTGTGCAGCGCGACCTGCTGCCCATCGTGGAAGGCTCAGCGGTCAACACCAAGTACGGCATGGTGCGCACGGACCATATCCTGTTCATCGCGGCCGGGGCTTTCCATTTCAGCAAGCCGTCCGACATGATCCCCGAACTGCAGGGGCGCTTCCCCCTGCGGGTGGAACTCAATGCCCTGGGCCGGGAAGAGTTCCTGCGCATCCTGACGGAACCCCACAATGCCCTGACGCGCCAGTATGCGGCCCTGCTGGGGACGGAGCAGATCCGTCTGCAGTTCTCGGAAGACGGTATCGAAGAGATCGCCGCTTTTGCCGAAGAGATCAATGCCACCAGTGAGAACATCGGCGCGCGTCGTCTCTACACCATCATGGAAAAGATTCTGGCGGATATTTCTTTCGATGCACCGGACATGCCCGGTGCGCAGATCGTGGTCAACCGGGCCTATGTGCAGGAGCACCTGCGCGATGTCCGGGAAGATCAGGATCTGAGCCAGTATATTCTGTAGCCTCGTATTTTCGCTGCCCCCTGCTGAGGCAGGACATGAAAGGCCCGTCTTTTTGGAGAGGGCCTTTTTTTATGGGCTTTTCCCGGATGTCACCGAGGTATATATAAAATTTGATATAGATAATTTTATTTTCTATACCTCTCGAAGATAGTTCGCGGAGTTCACGTTCTGGACGGACCGTGACCAGACCATGCGCGGACATTCTCGGGGGATCATCATGAGGAGAGCCGGAGCGCTGCTGTGGGCCGTGCTGCTGGTCCTGCCTGTGCAGGGCAGGGCAGCGGGCAATACGAACAATGAAAGTTTCGCCAAAGCCAAGCGGCTGCTGGAGCAGGAAGTGTACTACGATCATCGCCAGACGCTCTATTGCGGCGCCGTGTTCGATGAGCACAAACGGGTCCGGTTGCCGCAGGGATTCACGGCCGACAAGCACCGCAAACGTTCACTTCGTGTGGAGTGGGAGCACGTTGTCCCGGCCGAGAATTTCGGCAGGGCATTTCCAGAATGGCGGGAAGGTCACGCCCGTTGCATCGACCGCAAGGGCAAAGCCTTTCGGGGGCGGGCGTGTGCGGAAAAAATGAACGCCGATTACCGCCGCATGCAGGCCGACATGTATAACCTGTATCCCGCCATAGGCTCGGTCAATGCCGTACGGTCCAACAAAAATTTCCAGATGCTGGGGCCGGGTGTCCCTTCCGCCTTTGGTTCCTGTTCCATGAAGATCATCGGCAACAAGGCAGAGCCACCGGAGCGGGCACGCGGGCAGATCGCGCGTTCCTGTCTGTACATGGCTGACAGCTATGGCAGGCAGTACCGCATGAGCCGCCAGCAACGGCAGCTTATGCAGGCCTGGGCGCGTCAGTATCCTGTGGATGCCTGGGAATGCCGCCGGGCAAGACGCATCGAACGGCTGCAGGGGAACGAAAACAGATTCGTCAAGGAGCCTTGTCTGTCTGCAGGTCTTTGGCCTGAGCAGGAGACGGCATTTTTGCCAGAAGACGATGGAGATATTTTTTTGAAGAAATGCAGGCAGCAGAGGTAAAAAACTTGACGAAGGCAGGCATCGCCTGTACTCTCTAACGACTTTGTGGGATTCTGGCCTGCAGCTACGCCGGGATGGTGGAATTGGTAAACGCAACGGACTCAAAATCCGTCGGTGGCAACACCTTGCGAGTTCGAGTCTCGCTCCCGGTACCATAAAAAATCAAGGGTTTACGGATAGTCCGTAAACCCTTTTTTCGTATTTTCCGTATACCTCTGCATACCGCCGTAGACCGGGAATAAGTTAAAATAAGTTTGACTAGGGGAGCGATAATATTGGCAGCGGGGACCAAGGCCGTCACCTGAGCGTAAGGCCGCGAAAGTCAAGGAATTTCGGGCGCAGAGGCTCAAAAAGAAAACGCGCGAACGTGCATCATTTTTGCACACGTTCGCGCGTTTTTTGCGCTTTTATTGGCAGCTGGCGAATTGCTTTCTATCAGTATTCCCGGCCGCTCCAGAGGACTTGTCCGATGACGCGGAAGGCATCGCGCTGCTGATCGCGGATATCAATAAGTTTGCGGCGCTATTGGCAGCAATTTGCGCGCGTATCCGGCAGTGCAGCTGGTCCTGGTGGTCAGGGCCCAGGGCGGTGGGCTCTTCACAGAGGGCGGTTCTGGTCACTGCCTGTTTGTGCGGCAGCGTTCGGCGACAAGGGGAGCCGAAGAAGGCGGCTGGCGTCCCGGGCCGCAGGATGTCCCGCTTTGGGGGAGATTGTTTATTTGCCGTATCCCCTTGCGAACTTTCTGTTTCAGTGCTACGGTTTCATAAAACATTTTTTGTGGAGTGCTTTGTTTCAGGAACGCTTCACAGAAAAAACGTGCCGGACCCCGCAGCCGCCAGGCATGCTCGGCTTTCGGCATATACCTGTTTCATCCTGACCCAGGAGAGGAAGCCTATGAGCTACACACGAAGGGGATTCCTGAAACTGGCAGGCGTGAGTGCCCTCTGCCTCTCGCTCAGCCAGTTCGGTTTCAACCTCGGCGAGGCCCAGGCCTATGCCGGGGAGTCTCAAGATAGAGGGCGCAAAGGAAGTCATCACGATCTGTCCGTTCTGCGCCGTCTGCTGTCAGGTCATCGCTTATGTGCGCGACGGCAAGCTCGTCAGCACAGAGGGGGATCCCGACTTCCCCGTCAACGAAGGTTCCCTGTGCGCCAAGGGTGCCGCCCTGTTCTCCATGTACACGAATCCGCATCGCCTCACCAAGCCCTTGTACCGGGCGCCCTACAGTGAAAAGTGGGAAGAAAAGGACTGGGGATGGATGCTGGAAAAGATCGCCCGTCGCGTGAAGGATACGCGTGACAAGGATCTGATCCTCAAAAACAGCAAGGGCCAGACGGTCAACCGTCTGGAAAGCATTTTCATGATGGGCACCTCGCACGCCTCCAACGAGGAATGCGCCGTCATCCATCAAGCCATGCGCGGCCTGGGTGTTGTCCAATTGGACCACCAGGCACGGGTCTGACACAGCCCCACTGTTGCGGCTCTGGCAGAGTCGTTCGGACGCGGTGCTATGACCAACCACTGGATCGACATCAAGAATGCCGACGTGGTTCTTATTATCGGCAGCAATGCCGCTGAACATCATCCTGTTTCGTTCAAATGGATCATGCGGGCCAAGGACAACGGCGCGGCGCTTATCCACGTCGACCCCAAGTTCTCCCGCACGTCCGCCCGTTGCGATTATCATGTGCCGCTGCGCTCCGGTACGGATATCGCGTTCCTGGGCGGTATGGTCAATTACATCCTGGAATCGAACAGCTATTTCCACGATTACGTTGTCAACTATACCAACGCCTCATTCATCGTCGGCAAGGGCTATGACTTCAAGGACGGCCTTTTCAGCGGCTATGACGCCAAGGCGCGCAAGTATGACCAGAGCAAGTGGGGCTTCGAAAAGGGCCCGGACGGCGCCCCGCTGCGTGACGCCACGCTGAAGCACGAGCGCTGCGTCTTCAACCTGATGAAGAAGCATTACTCGCGGTACACCCTGAAGAACGTCTCCGACATCACGGGTGTTTCCGAAGAAAACCTGCTCAAGGTCTACAAGCAGTTCAGTGCCACGGGCAAGCCCGACAAGGCCGGCACCATCCTGTACGCACTGGGCTGGACCCAGCATACCGTGGGCGTGCAGAACATCCGCTGCTCCACGCTGGTGCAGCTGCTGCTGGGCAATATCGGTGTGGCCGGTGGCGGCATCAACGCCCTGCGTGGCGAGCCCAATGTGCAGGGCTCCACGGACCATGCCCTGCTGTACCATGTGCTGCCCGGGTATATCGGCCTGCCGCTGGCGCCCTGGCAGACCCTGGCCCAGTTCAACAAGGCCAATACCCCGGTCACCAAGATCCCCAACAGTGCCAACTGGTGGGGCAACCGGCCCAAGTACTTCGCCAGCCTGCTCAAGGGCTGGTTCGGTGAAGAGGCAAAGCCGGAAAACGACTTCTGCTACGGCCTGCTGCCCAAGGGCGAGCCTGGAGCGGACTATTCGTACATGTATGTCATGGACAAGATGTACCACGGCAAGATCAAGGGTGGTTTTGTCTTCGGCGTCAACCCCATGAACAGTTTCCCCAACACCAACAAGATGCGCAAGGCCCTGGACAATCTGGACTGGATGGTCTGCGCCGAGCTGCACAATTCCGAAACCACGGACAACTGGCACCGTCCCGGCGTCGACCCCAAGAAGATGAAGACCGAAGTCTTCCTGCTGCCGTCGGCCCATCGCGTGGAAAAAGGCCGGTACCATCAGCAACAGCGGCCGCTGGCTGCTGTGGTTTGACAAGGCCGTGGAACCGGCGGGCGAGGCCCGCAACTTCGCTGACATGTTCGTGCCGCTGATCAACAAGCTGCGTGAAATGTACAAGGCCGAAGGCGGCAAGCTGCCCGAAGCCCTGCTGAAGATGAACTGGCCCGAAAAGTACGATCCCGAGGAATGGACCCGCCGCATCAACGGCTTCTTCTGGGCCGATACCAAGATCGGCAACCGTCTGTACAAAAAAGGGCGACCTGGTCCCGGCCTTCGGCAATTTGCAGGCCGACGGCACCACCTCGTCCCTCAACTGGCTGTACACCGGCAGCTATACGGAGGAAGAAGGCAACAAGTCCAAGCGGCGCGACCCGACCCAGACGCCCATGCAGGCCGCCATCGGCCTGTATCCCAACTGGTCGTGGTGCTGGCCGGTCAACCGGCGCATCCTGTACAACCGTGCCTCCGTGGACCTCAACGGCAAGCCCTACAATCCCAAGAAGGCCGTCATCGAATGGGATGGCAAGAAATGGGTGGGCGACGTGCCGGACGGTCCCTGGGCACCGCAGGCCGATACCAAGAACGGCAAGCTGGCCTATATCATGACAACAGACGGCTATGCCCAGTTGTACGGCCCCGGCCGTCTGGACGGCCCGTTCCCCGAGCATTACGAACCGGCGGAAACGCCCGTGGCGCAGCATCCCTTCTCCAAGCAGCTGAGCAGCCCGGTCTACAAGTTCCATACCAGTGATATGGACAAACTGGCCAAGGCGGCCGATCCCAAGTATCCCATCGTGCTGACGACCTACAGCATGACGGAACACTGGTGTGGCGGCGGCGAGACCCGCAATGTGCCCAACCTGCTTGAAGCCGAGCCCCAGCTCTATGTGGAAATGAGCCCCGAGCTGGCCAAGGAAAAGGGCATCGCCAACGGTGACGGCGTGATCGTGGAAAGCGCCCGCGGCAAGGTGGAAGCCATTGCCATGGTGACGGTCCGCATCCGTCCGTTCAAGGTCATGGGCAAGACTGTCCATCTGATCGGTATGCCCTTTGCTTATGGCTGGACGACGCCGAAATGCGGCGACTCCACCAACCGTCTGACCATTGTGGCCTGTGACCCCAACACGACCATCCCCGAAGCGAAGGCCTGTTGTGTGAACATCCGCAAGGCGGACAAGTTGACGGAAATTGCTTAACCAGCACCGGGCGTGCCCTTCGGGGCACGCCCCCAAGGAGCAAAGATATGCCGAAAGCATTTTTAGTAGATACCACGCTGCACGGCATGCCGCGGCTGTCAGCTTGCCTGCAAGGAATGGCACGATCTGCCCGCCAACGAGACCAAGCAGCGGGGGAGCCATCAGAATCCGCCGGATCTGAACCCCAACAACTACAAGATCGTTCGTTTCCATGAGCATCTGGACAAGCAGGGCAATGTGGTCTGGAACTTCTTCCCGGACCAGTGCCGTCACTGTGTCACGCCCATCTGCGTGGATGTGGCCGACATGGCCGTGCCCGGCGCCATGATCAAGGATCCCAAGACCGGCGCCGTGCTGGTGACCGACAAGATCCGGAAGCTCAGTGAACAGGACATGGCAGACGTCATCCATGCCTGTCCGTACAATATCCCCAGGTATGACAAGGTCAAAAAGACCCTTGCCAAGTGCGACATGTGTTCCGACCGCATCGCAGCCGGGATGTTGCCTGCCTGTGTCAAGACCTGCCCCACCGGGGCCATGGTCTTTGGCGAGCGGGACGAGATCCTGGCCCTTGCCAAAAAACGGCTGGAGGTCGTCAAAAAGACCCATCCCAAGGCATTCCTGGCAGATCCTGACGAAGTCAGCGTGATCTACCTGCTTGCGGAGGAAGCCGAGTTTTATTACGAATACGCGACCTTCGGCTAACTGTCGTCGCCTTCTCCCTGTTCCCACCCTCTCTCCGAAGCCCGCGGGCTTCGATAGCCAGTATCCATGGCCGTATCCTGCCAAAGCGTGGAAGAAACCGTCAGCGGTATCCTTGCCCGCCGTCCTGTCCCTGTCCCCTGTCCTGCAAGCCTTTGCCCCGCTGCTGGCTGCCCGGGCCGCGTTGCCCGCACAGCTCAAGCCCCTGCTGGAAGCCGCCGGCGTCCGTCTGCCTGCGATGCAGCGTGAACGGGCCGCCCAGGGCTATCCGCTGCTGGCGGAGGTGCCGCTTGCCGGAATCGGGACAGCCCTCAGGGCTGCGGCCGAGGCCATGATCCCGCTGCTTGCGGCCAGGAGATCATCAGGCCGCACGAAGCGAAGCTGCGGGCCTTCTTCGTGGACGCCGCGCAGGGCCCGGAGGCCCCGGTGGCTCTGGCTGAGGCCGTGCTCAATGAGACGGCCGAGAGTGTGGAAAAGACCGCGGCGCATCTGGATGTTCCCGTACAGGTGCTGCTGTTTGCGTTCAGCTTCATGCTGGGGCCCGTCCTGCGGGCTCTGGTGGAGCTGTCGCCGCATGGGGACGGAAAGGAGGCTCCCTGGAACGTGGAAGGTACCTGGCGGCAGGGATATTGCCCCGTCTGCGGATCCGGGCCTTCCATAGCGTATCTGGACCGGCCTGTTTTTGATGAAAAAAACGCGTTCCTGGCGGGTGGTGGCGGCAAGAAGCACCTCCACTGCTCGCTGTGCGGTACGGACTGGACCTTCCGCCGCGGGGCCTGCCCCTTCTGCGGTGAAGAAGGGGCAGGCGTCATGGAGATCCTGAAAGAAGCAGGGAATGCCCTGGGCGAACGCCTTGACTGGTGCACCCGCTGCAAGACCTACTGCCCGACGGTGGATCTGCGCGAGCGCGACACCGCTCCCGATCTGGACGCTCTGGCACTGGGGATGCTCCACATGGATATGGTCGCGGCCCAAAAGGGTCTGCAGCCGCTCCATCCCGCCTTCTGGAACACGTTTTAGAGCTGCCGTGGCTGCCTTGCGGCCAGCGGTCAATACGAGGTAACGCATGAAACGAGCGCTCATTGCGATATGTATGCTGTCGTTGATCGGCGGTGCGGCCACCTGGGCCGTGGCCGGCGACGTCAAGGCTCCGGACAAGCCCATCGAGCTCAAGAGCTCGGAACACAAAAAAATGTGGGTGAAGTTCAATCACGCCAGCCATGAAAGCGTGGAGTGTGACGTCTGTCACCACGCGGCGCCCTCTGACGCCAAGGATGCCTATGTGTCCTGCGGGGCAAGCGAAGAATGCCACTCCCTGAAGGGGACGCGGGAGCGTGATCCCCAGAGCCTGTTCTGGGCGTATCATACCAAGAGTTCCGAACGTTCCTGCTATGGCTGCCATACGACCATGCTGGGACCCGGCTGCCGTCCGTGCCATATGCCTCCCCAGGGTGGCGGAGCCGAAGGAAAGTAAGTCACTGTCTGTTTTCTGCCCCGCAGGAAGTGATTCTGCGGGGCAGTTTTTTCTGGAGCCCGGACAGCCCCGGAGACTGGGGCTGTGGGCTGCGCCCTTTCCGCCAGATTCCCCGATCCTTGCGGTTTACAGAGCTGCAGCGAGCGGGTATCGTCTAAAATGGGCCTGCCGGCACGACAGGCTGCCTGCCAGGCGGTCTCTGTGCCGGATGGCTTTTGGGTTTCGGCCCTCCCGGAAGGCCGGAGAGGGGCCCGCGGATGTTCGGGCGATGTGCGGGAGAGCCGCAGGATTTTCAATGGAGACATGCATGCGGATCGGAAAATGGGATCACGACGCCTTTGTGGCCGTGGTAAAGGATTTTCATGGCCATGTGGCCCCTGGGGTCATCATCGGCGGATATATGGTGGAAATGGCACGGCGTACCCTGCCGGAAGGCATCCTGTACGACGCCGTTTCGGAAACGGTCCAGTGTCTCCCGGATGCCATCCAGCTGCTGACCCCCTGCACGGTGGGCAACGGCTGGCTGAAAGTCTATCATTTTGGTATCTATGCGCTTTCCCTGTATGATAAGTATACGGGAGAGGGGACGCGCGTCCGCCTTAATGTGGACGCGCTGGATGCCTACCCGCATGTGCGGGCCTGGTTCCTCAAGGAAAAGCCCAAGCGTGAGCAGGAGCCGGAATTGCTGCGAGAGGAGATCCGTGCTGCGGGCATGGACCTGCTCCAGGCCGCGCCCATCCGCATCCATCCTGATTTTTTGGTGAAGAAGGGAAAAGGCGTGGTGCGCCGCTGCCCCCGCTGCGGGGAATGGTATCCGGCAGTGCTGGGGGATCTGTGTCGTCCCTGCCAGGGGGATGGCCCCTACCTTGCCGGAAAGGAATAGCCCTTATCGTCCCGGGCCCACGGAAACCATGCTGCCGTGGGCCTTTTCGTTTCAGGAGAGATCGTGATGGAACTGGAAGCCCGCAAGGCCGTGCTGTATTCTATCTTCGATGCCGGGGTGCGGGCCGTGGCTCCCGATGCGGCCCTGATGCGCCATGTCTGCCTGGAAGACGGGCAACTGCTGGTGGACGGGCAAAGCTGGAAACTGCCGCGCCGGGGGCGTTTGCTGGTGCTGGGAGCCGGCAAGGGGGTCGCGCCCATGGGCGCTGCCGTGGAAGAGCTGCTGGGGGACCGTATCGATACCGGGATGCTGGTGGTCAAGTACGGTCACGGTCTGCCCTTGCAGCAGATCGCCCAGGTGGAGGCCGCCCATCCTGTCCCGGATGCCGCAGGTGCGGCGGCCACACGGGCCTTGCTGGAACTGGCCGCCGGGGCAACGGCGGATGATCTTGTCCTTTGCCTGCTCACAGGCGGGGCCAGTGCCCTGACACCGGCCCCGGTGAGCGGGGTCACTCTGGAAGACATGCAGCAGGTGACGGAGCTGCTGCTGCGCAGCGGCGCGACCATTACGGAACTCAATGCCGTCAGGAAGCATCTGTCCCGTTTCAGCGGGGGGCAGCTGGCCAGGACAGCAGCCCCCTGCCGGGGTAGTGAGTGTGATCGTTTCCGATGTGGTCGGGGACGCCCTGGATGTCATCGCCTCAGGCCCCACAGCGCCGGATGTTTCGACGTTCGCAGACTGCATGGACATCCTCGCCCGCTACGGGCTGGGATCGGCCATGCCGCCCGCTGTCCTGCACCATCTCCGGCAGGGCCAGCTGCATCAGGAGGCGGAGACGCCCAAACCGGGAGATGCCCTGTTCCGGCATGTGCAGAACACGCTGGTCGCCACCAACCGGCAGGCCCTTGACGCAGCGGCGGAGCAGGCCAGATCGCACGGCTTTCGTCCTGTCATCCTGACGGACAGGATGGTGGGAGAAGCCCGGGAGCAGGCGGCCCTGCTGGTGACACAGGCCCGGCAGATGGCGGCGGAGCTGGCCGCGGACGCACAGCCTGTCTGCCTGCTGGCCGGAGGCGAGACAACCGTGACGCTTCGCGGCCGGGGCAGGGGGACGCAATCAAGAAATGGCGCTGGCGGCCAGCCCAGGCCTGGCCCTGCAGGACTGCCCGCATATCTGCGCCCTGTTCGCCGGTACGGATGGTACGGATGGGCCCACGGATGCCGCCGGAGGCTGTGCCTGGGCCGGCAACCTGGCCGTTGCGGGGCTGGAGCAGGCGCGCCGTGCTCTGGAAGAAAACGACAGCTACGCGATCCTGCATCACTGCGGCGCCCTGCTGCGTACCGGCCCCACACGGACCAATGTCATGGATCTGGCCATTTTGCTGGTTTGGCCGGAAAATATACACTAAAAGTTTTTTCTTTGATGCCATAACTTGACAACAGCCGCTTTAAATAGTAATTTTTATTAAATACTGGAGTTCGCTTATGGCCCAACTACAAACCAGAATGACTAGGCAACGTGCTGTCATCCTTGAAGAACTGAGAAAAGTCAAAACCCACCCCACAGCGGATGAGCTGTACAGCATCGTCCGCGAACGTCTGCCCCGCATCAGCCTTGGCACGGTATACCGCAACCTTGACTTCCTGGCGGATACCGGTGAGATACGCCGGCTTGAAGCTGCCGGGACGACCAAACGATTCGATGGTGATATCTCCTGGCATCAGCATGTGCGCTGCATCCACTGCGGACGCATAGGCGATGTCATGCAACCCCTGCCGGTACCCTCTGTGGCAGGCATGCAGGTGGAAGGTTTTATTCCGTTGTCGATTCCCGTGTGGAATTTGACGGGATTTGTGATGCCTGCGCTGCCAAGGGCTTGAAGTAAGCACACGTTTTCTTCGGGACGGATCTTTTTCCGTCCCGATCTTTTCAAAGGAGATCCTTATGGCTGAAGCTCGGGACATGTGGCGTTGCCAGATGGTGAATTGCGGTTATGTCTACGACCCGGATCGTGGCGACAAACGCCACAAGATCCCTGCCGGTACCAAATTCGAGGACCTGCCCGATGACTGGCGCTGCCCGGTCTGTGGCGCGGCAAAAAAAAGCTTCCGTCGCCTTTCGGAAGAAAATTAAGACGGCAGACAAGGACGCCCCAGGGCGTCCTTTTTTGTGATGGCGCTGTCCCCGGACTCACGGGCAGCAGCAAGGAGCCGTTTTTACGCAACGCCCGCCGGTGGCGGGAAGGCTGTACGGACGTTCAGAAGCGCATGGAGAGCGGTGACACGGACGGGCCTCACCTGCCCGGATACTTCCCGTGCCGTGGCTGAGGCCCCGGCTTCCCTCCCGGCAGCCTGGCTCCTGCCCGGGCAGGAGCACAAAGAGATGCTTGCGTAGCCTGACTGTTTTGGTATCTTCAAAAAATACCTTGTTTCAGCAACAGACTGGTGCGCATGAAGTATCTACCCTCCCAGATCATGACCTTTCTGCATGAGCGTGGTGCAAAGCACAATATAATCGTGCTGCGGCGCTTTTTCATCACCCTATGCGTCATGATCGCCCGCCTACAGCGTTATTTTCCACTGGCTCATGGAGTATGAAGGGAAGGAGCATTCCTGGATCACCGGGGTCTACTGACGCTGACGGTCATGTCCACGCTCGGTTTCGGCGATATCACGTTTTCTCGGACCCGGGCGTATCTTTTCCATCATCGTGCTGATGTCGGGCGTGATCTTTTTCCTCGATCATGATGCCTTTCACCTTTATCCAGCATTTTTACATGCCGTGGCTGGAAAGCCAGAAAAAGGACATGGTGCCGCGCCGCCTGCCTGCCGATCAGGGGGCATGTGGCTGATCGTCGGGAGCGGGCCCATCA
>VOFC01005162.1_pt1 | contig 45786 bp, 73 predicted proteins | sample 5384161 | NCBI WGS metagenome assembly VOFC01 (sample SAMN12384722, study PRJNA508395) | human gut metagenome | isolation source: healthy gut B | host: Homo sapiens | reverse complement strand
ATTATTACGTATTGCCGCACAAACCGCTACTTATCAAGGAATGAAAGCGAAAGTGATTATGCTGTTAACAGCAATGAATATGCAGGAAAACCGGACGTTAAGTTTTTAGAATGGAACGAAGTTGCAACCCGCAATGGATTCTAGACTGACAATGTTAATGTATTGTTTGAAAAAGAAGGGAAATGGAAGTATTATTTCTTCTGCTCCTGCATTTAGTTTGTTATCGGCAGATAAGAAGATAAAATCTGATGTCGCTGTCGGTTTGTTGTTGGTATCTGATGTTTCATTGGTATTAAGAAAAAATTGTATTCTTTATCCAGTATAAAGGTTATACCAAGATGAAACTGTTGTAATAAAAACAAAAACGGTTTTTATTACTCATATTTTTTCTATCCTTTGCGGCTTTCGCCCAAGTAGTATGGCAAATGCAGTAAGCCCTTTTTGTGGGTAAATATTTATGAAATATTACTAGTGGGAAATAAATGATGCATATGTGATGAGAAATTATCGCAGGTGTTTAGCCGCGTTATCATTTCTGTTAAGCGCCATAAGTTGTGGGTGTACATGTGCACGCACAACGGGTGGCTGTAAAGATAAATGCATTGGTTGGCTGACCGCCAGTCCGAATGAAGCAGAATTGTATTGTGCAGTCATGTCTCTCAAACATGGGGATGCGAACCCAATTCGTACAGACAAAATTTTAAACGACTTTCGCCGCATTTTCGTACCTGAAGTTCGTTACTGCCACCGTCCACGGTGAGTCATTTCTTCTTTGAATCACTTTCGAATAATTTGATATGATGGCAAAAAAGATGTGCATCACAAAGGCGATGCATAATGCCGCCGGTTTGACTTATGGATACGTGGCTGGGGTGCTGGGCGATCATTAAACATCGAGTGCCTGCCGGAGAAAAGTTGCTTTTCACTGCCAGTTTAAGTATGATGGGCGGCAAATTCGAAACCGTGCGTCAACGATAGTAAAGAATTTACCATTTGCAATTCCTCGTCAAAACTGGGGGTATCCTTTGTTTATATTATTCGATAACGAACATTAGCTAGTCAGAAAATAGAATGGAAAATCAATTTTGAACGCATAGATTAACAGGTATATCAAAAGCGATGATGTTCGTCGGTATGAATGTATTCGCCCACCTGATCCGCGTGCAGGTGGGCATATCAACAAAACCCGCAGGGAAAAAGTGTTCCGAATGTAAAATGTGTTGGAAACTGGCCAATGACGAACGGCGAAATGTCCGGTCGAGAGGATGGTCGCTGTCTTAAAGCTCGGGAGAAAAAAAACGGTCGCTGAAAGTTTACATGCGTTTGCTATGAAGACAAAACAGTGAAGGTGAAAGCGCATCTCCGAATGTATTGGAAAGATGCCGTTGTCGAACTGATTTGGGGCGCAAATGATTACTTCCTTAAAAGTGAAGGACAAAGTGATTCTCGAAACTGGTTACTGAAAAATCAGCGCAATTATTTCCATCTGAAAACCGCGTCCGGTGCTTGTCGAGATAAGTTTCTAACTCACATCGTCGCTGGTATTGCGCTTCAGCTTCCATGATGTGACACTGAAAAAGCGTTCAAGCTGATGCGTCCTGTTGTATTCGACGGGGATATTTATAATACAAACGCAAAATCGAATGTACGATTATGATAGATAAAGATCTCATACGATTACGTCGAGGTGAAAACGTGACTTCACGCAAGATATTATTGTTTCACTTCATGATTCGTATCTCTATATAGAATCATACCTGCAAACATGACTACCGGTGCTAGATGTGCATCCATGTGCAAATGGAAAGAATTACAGGAACATCAATATTTCATCGTGACTCTCTTTTCTCCATTGGCACGCGAACGGCTATCAAACCCGGCTTGGCTTCTGGGAGCATAGCCTCCGCTTTCAGCCTGATGGATGCAGGAAATATCTCCGAAACCCAGCAGCGCAGTAGCGGATACGAAAGGCGAGGTACTGACCTTCCTGCAGGAAAGCCGACCTGATGATAAGTATCACAGAATCAGGTGGAACTGGAACCGCCGGAATTGCAGGAAATTACGCGTTATTGACGAGACTCCGGATGCTTTGAAGAGTGTTTCATATTACGGGTGGCTCTCGCCGGACGGCGTTCTGCCGCGATCGAATCTTCGTCTGGCAAAATTGCGTGCACGAGATAAGCGCCTCGGAACGTATGGCTACCGCGTCAACTTCGACCCGGAAAACACGTAAACTTGCTGAGGTGCACGATGCGTCGTCATGCTCGCACGAGGTAGCCGAATCTGCTGGACTCCTGCCGGAACTGGCTGAGCAGCGAGTAGATTTTAATCAAACAATACGCAGCCAGCTCAGCCTCACCGGTTGAATGGGGTCTCGGAAATCGTGAAACCTTTCTACAAAGGAACTCTTCTGCGGCTACTTATCTGCCTTCCAAAATTGAGAGAGTGCAATATACCTACTCCATATTATTCAATTCTCTGCTCCTCGACGGACGACGAGTATTAGAGAACCTTTACAGAAAGAACTCCATGCAAACTGACTCTGTTTCGAATATTACCGTATGATTGGCTTAATGCAGCACTCCCGACGAGAGGGAAAAAGTATTGGTGGAAGCTCTCGAACCTTAAGTGGTAATCCTTGCCGCGTCAGCCACGAACGCAGTGGCAATCGATACAGAAAGATACTCCGATTCAAATATTTCGTCGAACTGTTTGTCAGTAAATCGGCACCGGCGGGAGACATGTCCAAATTTGCGGCTGGTTGCCTTCTAGCTGCATGAAGGGCAAATATACAAAAGCAGATTCATGGCTCTCACCTTGGTTCCCTGGAAGAAGCGGTTTCGGGAAAGACGGTGGCGCTATCGTTCACAGGCATTGGCCTCGGTTATTATAGTCGATGCTTATCTGGAGGTATGGCCACCAGCCCCTTTCTCAATGAGGTAGATGCTGCTGGCAATGAAAAGAATCAGGAAGCATGGATAAGATTTCACCATGTGATGGTATACCCGGCTCAAGTATTATATAAAAGTTGATTAAGCGCCAACTCGCCCCTGGAGGAAATAGCATGGGATTATGAAAGCATTGAGAATACTTTAGAAACTGATCCTTCCTTATTGAAGTAGCGAAGGTGGACGGTGATATAGCTTGACTTGCTGTAAGCCGGAAGAGCAGAAATTGGGTACAATGATATAGATATACAACAAGAGGGAAACGATGAATAATATCTTTCAGAATCAATAAATATGTGCAGTGGCAATCTTCCTGATGCTTGCTGTTACCGCACGGGCACAGGATTATGGTGCATTGCAATATATGTTACAGAAACGCCCTGCAAATGAAAAGTTCGAGAGTAATAGATTCAATGAACATCTTTTTCTCTTGCCGGAATAGGACCATACAGCTTGTTAACAAGTGAGATAGTCAAGGATGGAATGGGAATGACCGCCCATCTCTTTTATGGGAAAGTGGATTACTCCGGTTCACGGACTTCGGATAGGTGAATTTGGGTTATTCGCCGTCGAGATCTACGATTCCTAAAAATAAAAATGGGTGGCGGCAGCTTGGACTATTTGTTGAATATGTCCTCCCTGGCATACGGATACAATGCAAATCGTTGTTTTTGAGTTAGTAGGGATTGCAGGTATAGAAGCCGGTTATTCTAAGGTGGGTGACAATAGCGATCGTTCGAAAAGTATCGGATTTGAAAGGTGGCGGTCAGCTTTATTATGGTGCTCATCTCGGTTTACAGGGAAATGTACGTCTTTCTTCTACATTGGATTTGTTTGTAGAGCCACGGATCGGATGGTATAATGACAGTTTTGCGTATACGAAAAATTGGAGAAACTATAAAATGGCTGGTTCAGTTCTGGTAGGTCTGACCTATATGCCTGGTGCTCCAATGGGAACTAAGATACATTTCGATGAAAGTTTCGATAATAGCTCCTTCCTGAATCATATGTTTATCTCTTTATCCGGTGGTATCAGTACACTGAAAGTTCCGGAATCAAGAATACGATTAAAGGATTAGGTCCCCAGTTCTCTGCCGGAATCGGTAAATGGTTCAGTCCTTCTTCCGGTCTGCGTTTGTCCGGGACAGTTGGGATTTCGGATACCCCTTCGGGCAGCGCAAGCGGTTACTTTAAACATGTCGATCTGCATGCTGACTATCTGTTGAATATCAATAATGTTCTTTGGGGATATGATGAAGACAGAATATTTAGTCTGATCGGTATTGCCAGTTAATCTGGCAGGTACGAAAGGAGTGGATAAAACCGCCAAGTATGCTCCGGGAATAGGAGTCGGTGTGCAGGGGAAGTTTCCGTATTAACCGTTCTGTGGATTTATTTATAGAACCTCGCCTCAATGTGTATAGTAAGAGATATGCAGGAGGTCGCGGGTAGGTCATAATACAGATCAGCTCAGAGAGTTGAATTTTGGCTTGACTTATCATACGATTGACCGTGCGGCACGTCCGAAAAGAACAGATTCTCAAGCAATCACATCGCAGACAATCTGTTTATGACTTCGGGAATTGGTGTGCAAATGTTCTTGAATAAGACGAACCTTGAAAACCTTGGTTCTTTAGGTCCGCAGGCTTCTGTTTCTATAGGTAAGTGGTTGAGCCCTTATTCCGGTTTGCGCCTCGTGGGTACAGGTGGATTTTTTACGAACTATGTAGTTCCAGGAAGTGTTAAAGCGGGCAAACTTAGACATGCCAGCGTCAGTGGCAGTCTTGATTACTTGTGGGGCATAATGTCTACCATGAGTGGATACAATCCCGATCGTATCTTTGATTTAATAGGTTCGGTAGGTATCAACCTTGCTTATACTTCCCAATCAGACCATAAATTCCCAACCGGGTGTTAATGCAGGCATACAGGGATTATGGCATGTGAATGATTTTCTCGGTTTGTACATTGAACCGCAGATTCGCTTTTATGGAGATAAATTTATTGAAGGTAATCTGGGCTTTATGCAGAAAGACGTGATGGTAGGAGTCAATGCAGGTTTTCACTATCGTTTTGTTCCTTATTCCAAAAACAGCCAATCGTAGCGTGTTTGGTCTGGATGACAAGCGTTACTTCATTTCCGGTGCACTTGGATTGGGTAGCAGCTTGCTTGTAGCCAACAAAGACTTGGTGAAGAATGCAGGTGTAGAAGCAAAGGGAAGCATTGGTAAATGGTACACTCCGTTATCTGCATGGCGGGCAAATGGAACAATTATGTACAAGGCCAAAACGTCGTCAAAGATGAATCTCCATTATGCTGGTTTGGGTATGGATTATATGATAAGTCTGGCCACATTGGCAAAAAGGATACAGCCCCAATCATGTGATAGATGTTGTTCCTTTTGTGGGAGTTACGGCTGGACTGGTACGCCGTTATGGTAAGTTCGAGCAGTGCCGGGACTGGATGCTGGTGTGCAGGTAAAAACTGAAGGTGGCTTCTTCTTTTTGTATCTGTACGCCGAACCTAAATCGGTATCCGTACCGATACATACGATAATAATTTTTCCCTTTTTCGAACTATACAATTCAATGGAAATCTCTATTTTTGTTCCCGGTTAGCAAAATGGGTTAAGTTCTGATTTAATTCTATGTAAGTGATTAATAATCAGTATTAATTATAAATATGCTACTTCTGTCTCACATAATATAAAAAAAAACATCATGCAGTATGAACTATAATTTTGATGAAATAATAAACCGTAACGGTACGGACTCCGTAAAATGGGATGCCGTAGAGCGTCGTTGGGGACGCAATGACCTGATTCCGATGTGGGTGGCTGATATGGATTTCCGCACGGCCCTTTTGTAATCGATGCCTTGAAGAAACGTCTGGAACATGAAGTGCTGGGCTATACATTTGCCTGCAAAGAATGGGCCGAATCCATTATTAACTGGCTCAAAGAACGGCATGGATGGGACGATTCGTGAAGAAATGCTGACGTTTACTCCCGGCATTGTCCGTGGACTGGCATTTGCCATCCATTGTTTCACGGAGAAAGGAGATAAGGTGATGGTCATGCCTCCTGTCTACCATCCTTTTCTTTCTGGTGACACAGAAGAACGTGAAGTGGTTTACAGTCCGTTGGTATTGAAAGACGGCAATATCATATTGATTTCGACCGTTTTTCGCAAAGATGTGCAAGGATGCAAACTGCTTAGTCCTGAGTAATCCCCATAATCCGGGCGGACGTGTATGGACGAAAGAGGAACTGTCTCAGATCGCCGATATCTGTTATGAAAGAACGGCACATTGGTTATCTCTGACGAGATTCATGCCGACTTGACCCTACCTCCTTACAAGCATTCCACCTTTGCTTTGATTTCGGAGAAAAGCACAGATGAACTCCTTGTCTTTATGTCTCCGAGCAAAGCGTTTAATATGCCCGGACTGGCAAGTTCGTATGCAATTATTGAGAATGACGAACTTCGTCATCGTTTTTCAGGTATATATGGAAGCGAGCGAGTTCAGTGAAGGACACTTATTCGCTTATCTTAGTGTGGCTGCTGCTTACAGTCACGGAACAGAATGGCTGGATCAGGTCATTGCCTATATACAGGGAAACATTGATTACACCAGAACACTATCTGAAAGAACAGATTCCCACTATCAAGATGATCCGTCCGCAAGCTTCTTATCTAATCTTTCTTGATTGCCGCGAATTAGATTGAACCGGAAGAACTGAATCGTCTGTTTGTGGAAGATGCTCATCTGGCTCTGAATGAGGGCACTACCTTTGGCAAAGAAGGCGGAAAGGTTTTATGCGATTGAATATTGCTTGTCCGCGTGCTACATTAGAACAGGCCTTGAAACAGTTAACGCAGGCGGTTAATAATAGATAGGATTATAAAGTTATAATCCGGTTATGATATTTTCAAAGTATTCTCACCGTTATGAGGGAATTTCATTGCGGTGAGAATAAAACTTGCCAGAATGGTTTGCAAAAACATCTTATGGGCAGGAAACTCTTGACAAAGCCTTTTTTGATTTTGTATATTTTAGATCCAACTATCAATGGATAAAGGAAAATTTAAAAATAATGAAAAATAAAATAGTGCAATATTATAACAATATAATAGTAGTTTCTTGCAGTAGTTAAGCTGTGAGGGATGTCGTATAAACTAAAGGCTGCTGAATCTTTATAGGGTTTGTAGCCTTTTTTGATTGAAAAAAAAATATATTTCTATCCTTGATTTCGGAATATATAATTTATAATAAACTTGAATACCGTTTATAATAAACTCTTCAAAAGCTTATTATAAACAAAGAGAACGTTTAATAATAAGTATACTTTTTTTTTCTTCTTTGTTCCAGAGCTAAATGTTCTTTATGATAGATTTATAACGAAAAGTAAATAATGTAGATATGAATGTAAAACATTTGTATCTTTTTTACTATATATTTTGTTGGTTAAATTAAACCATATCGGATGTTTTTTGAAAAGATGTGTATATTTGCAAATTATAAATAATTGCGACTAAAATCGTCTTAAAATGACTAAGTAATGTCGATAGAACCTGACATAGAACTGACGGTAGATATGAGGATATAGTGCTGTGGCATTCTATCAGTAGAGGAGATAAAAAACCTTTGATGACTTTTTTTATGAAATTTTTTATGCTTGTTATATGGATATAGTCGTTATTATGTATCTGCAGAAGACGCCAAAGAGAGTGTTGCAGGAATTGATGATGTGGCTATGGGAAAACAGAGCGACTTTTTTGCCGGATGCGACTTCTTCTTTACGACAATATCTGATCACTTCTGTCAAACAATGGGTGCTTCAATGTGCTGCGTAGACAAGAAAAATACTTGAAGAATCATCGTGGTTTTGAGGCAAGAGCAGGATGATTTTTATGGGTTCATCGATTTTATCGTTGTCAACAATTGCAATCACTCATCAAGAGGCTATTGATGAATTGCCGTCTTCCTACCGTCAAAGCTTTTTACTATGCCCGTTTTCAAAACAAAAACCGTCAAGAAATAGCCGAGACATTGCAAGTGTCCATTAAAACTGTTGATTACCGTATTCAGCAGTCTCTCAAAATTCTGCGAGAGAGATTGAAAAGATTATCTTCCTGTATTGGCTATCTACGGTTTTATAATATAGAAAACAACTTTTTTCATTCGCCAAACTTGCCCATTTTCGATAATGCAGGAAAACGGTTTTTATAACTAGGTGAATTCTAACGAAAAGAAGGTCTACGGGAAGGGATAATATGTCTATTGACACCCCGTTTTTAACTTATAGAGGATGGAAAGTTCACTATCTCATGAAAGTATATTTACAGGAAAATCCTCTTTTGCGATGTTCAAGTGAGGCATTATTTCCCCTAATTATTGTATCTTTGGCGTCGAGCATCAGCGTATTGGGGCAAAGTTCAACATATTTAAGTGTTGTAACCATAATATAATGATTTTTGCATGGAATACGCTGTATATATTTAAAGTGAGAAAAAGTTTAGATGACCTATTAGTGATATTATAATGAAAAAAAGTATTTAGCTTGTGTATTCTTTTTTTTGGAGATGATTTCTTCTTATGGGATTGCGAGAGACCGGTCTGGAGAGTTTTCTCTCCTCCTCATACGTTAATCCTTTTATTGGGGCGTCGACTAGTGTGGAGGGCTGCCGACACCTATCATGGTATGGGTAAAGACATTTCCGGGGGCAACGGCTCCGTTTGGTATGGTTCAGGTCAGTCCCAATACGATAACCGGTGGTGACAACGGATCAGGTTATAGTAATGAGCATACCTCTATCGAGGGGTTTGCCTTTACGCAGATGAGTGGGGTTGGCTGGTATGGCGATTTGGAAATCTGCTGGTGATACCGACAGTCGGCAAATTGCATACCTTTTCGGGTACGCTGGAGGATCCGGATGAGTGGATATCGTTCCCAGTATGACAAAGCTTCAGAAGGCATCTGCCGGTTATTACTCCGTGATGCTTACCGACTATCAGATAAAGGCGGAAGCAACGGCACTGCCCCATAGCGGAATGTTACGTTTTACATTTCCGGAGAACAAGGAGGCTCGCATACAGATAGACTTGGCGCGTCGGGTGGGTGGAACATCAATCTGGCAGACAATAGAAGTGGTGGATGACCACACAATTCGGGGGCGAAATGAAGTGTCCTCCCAGAAGGTGGTGGTTGGGGCAATGGTGAAGGAAAGGCTGATTATACCGTCTATTTCTATGCCGAATTTTCCCGTCCGTTCTGCTCGCATGGGGTATGGTCAGCTGAGATACCGGACGGTTGGGAACGCAAACGGACAGATGTCACGAGCGAGCGGTATCGTGAGGTGATTCGAAATGCCGTATCTTGCCGGATGTAAAGTCGATGGCCGGAAAGCATTTGTGTTTTTATGCGAGTTCGACACCCGTATGGATGAACAAATCTTAATGAGGAGTGGCATTTCTTTTACCAGTTTGAAGAACGCGGAAGAGAATCTGCGTGCGGAGATGAAAACTTGGAAATTTGAGAAAGATATCGGCCAAAGTGCCGACAGTTGTGGGATGATGCTTTGGCTAAGATAACGGTAGTGGAGGAACGGAAGAGGAAGCATATCTTCTATATACGGCTCTCTATCATACTATGATTGATCCACGAATTTGTAGCGATGTGAACGGTGAGTATATGGGAGCCGACAAAAAAGGTGCAGCGGACAGAGAAATTCAACAAACGTACAATATTTAGTGGTTGGGATGTTTTTCAGGAGCCAGATGCCTTTACAGACAATAATCAATCCGACTTTGATAAACGACCAGATTAACTCGTTGGTGGAGATTGCAGAACAAAGCGGAAAAAGAGTATCTGGAGCGTTAGGAACTGTTGAATGCCTATTCTAATTGTATGTTGGGCAATCCGGCCATTGCGGTTCTGTGCGATGCCTATTCCAAAGGAATCCGCTCTTATGACGTGGAGAAAGCCTATCGCTATGCCTCTGAATACCTCCCGTTTGTTCGGCAATAATGAGGAAGGTTACACCCCCGGATCCATTTCCCACACACTGGAATATGCTTACAGTGATTGGTGTATGGCACGTTTGTCCGAATGGTTGGGTAAGGAAGCCGATAAAGATCGTTTTGAAGCAAGAGCTAGGAGTTATTCGTCCATCTATGATACCGATTCCGGCTGGTTCAGACCGCGCAACAAGACTGGGGAGTTCCAGCCTTTGCCCAAAGCGGGAAGACTGACGGAAGGATATGGCTGTACGGAGAGTAATGCCTACCAGCAGGGGTTGGTTCGTTCCGCACAATGTAGAAGGTATGGTGCAAATGATGGGGGGCGTAAGAAAGTCTTGGCCGATTTGACGGATATGTTTGAACGGACTCCTAAGAATTATTTTTGGAATCAGTATTACAATCATGCAAATGAGCCGGTTCATCATGTGCCGTTCCTCTTCAACAGGCTGGGTGCTCCCGAGCTTACCCAGAAATGGACACGGGATATTTGTCGGAATGCTTATAAGAATGCAGTATTGGGATTGGTAGGTAATGAAGATGTCGGGCAGATGTCGGCCTGGTACGTGCTGGCATCTAGTGGCATCCATCCGATATGTCCGGGTAATCCGTGCTACGAGATAACCAGTCCGGTCTTTGAAAAAGGTGGAGTTTCGTCTCGACCTGGCTTATGCCAAAGGAAAATCTTTCGTCATTAAAACCTATAATAATAGTCCGGAAAACATATACATACAAAGTGCCCAACTTAATGGGAAGCCTTATGATAAGTCGTATCTGATGCACTCAGACTTAATCAAAGGAGGGAATTGGTGCTGGAAATGGGAAACATACCTTCTGATTGGGGTAAATAGGTTTATCAGTCAACAATTCGAGAAAACAGCTTTTCCATTCGACAAGCCTGTACCATTTTCGATAATGTTGGAAAACGGTTTTATAACTAGATGGATCCCTGTCGAAAAAAGGAGGTCTATATCGTATCTTTTGAGTATAGCGTATTGGGGTAAAGCTCAATATATTTAGTGCTGCAACCATAATATAATGATTGTGCATGGAATACGCTGTATATATTTAGAGTGAGAAAAAGTTTAGATGATCTCAGCCATAAGGGACTGATTCCGTCAAATGAAATCAGTTCTGTTTTTTTTTCTGCTGATTTTTTTTATAACTATCCGATAAAAAATCATTTTTTGTTTAGTACATCCTCCGGTTTCTGTGTATTGTATATGTAAGCAGGTAATAAAACGCTTACGATGTCAATTATGCAAGAACAGAAAATGATAGATGAATCTTTGTTACTTCGCTATTTTGAAAAAGAGGTCAACGAAGAAGAAAAAAAGGTAGAGGAATGGATACATAGTTCCGAGGCCAATAGCCGTATGGCTAAGCAAGTGGCGCGGATCTTTGGCATAGCTACACGTCTGTTGCATGGCTCGAAAGAGGCATCCCCCAGCAGGCGTTACAGAATTTCTGGAGACAAGTGGAACGGCGGAAACACAAACGCATTTGGCGATATATAGGAAAGGTTGCTGCCATATTAGCTCTCCCCGTTCTTGTTCTGACTACTATTTATTGGTTTTCAGATAACAGTGATGGAAATGATGCCATTGTGTGGATGGAAGCTCGCGGAAATGACAGTGAAGTTTGTACTGTGCTTTTGCCGGACAGCAGTACGGTTTATTTAAATTCTCAAGCGAAATTAAAGTATCCCACTCACTTTGCTAAGGAACGTAGGGTGTATTTAGATGGAGAAGCCTACTTCGTGGTGCGTAAGCAAAATGGTAAACGTTTCATTGTTCATACTGTTTTCAGAGGCTGAAGTTGAAGTGTTGGGAACAGAATTTAATGTCAAGACTAACAGGCAAGGAGCAAGTACGACACTGGTTAAGCGGGGCGGTTAAGTTTATTAGCCGAACGGCTGATAAAAAAAGAAAGAGCTGTGTTGATACAGCCGGGACAAAAGATTTCTTATGATGCTAAAACGGGAAAAATCTAAAGTGGAGGAAGTTGATATAGAAAGAAATAGGATGGAAAGACGGAAAAATTTGTTCTTGAAGATTGTCCGCTTCAAAGAAGCACTTGATATCTTATCTAAAAAATACCACGTGACATTCCGTATTATCAATGACGAATTGCAAAATAGTCGTTTCACCGGTACAATTAAAAATCAGGGGGTGGAACAGATTATAAAGAATCTTTCTATTTCTTGTCGGTTTAATTATCGTATTGTAAAGAATAATAGTCCGGAAAACGACGGAACTAGAGCAACAATAGAATTATATTAATCATCTTAATTATTGACGTACTATGAAAGCACCAACTTGAAAAAAGAAACAAAAAAATAGAAAAGCACTGCCATGCTTTTTCTATATTGAAAACGAGATCGCTTGTCTGCCAACAAGCAACAATCATTTTTACCAATCTTAAATCACATTTTAAAGTTATGTATTTATGTAATTACAACCAAAAAATGTCCGAAAAAATACTTTTTATGGGCAATTGGTAAAATCCCTTTGTTTATGAGGTTCTTTATTATGTTTATGTTCATGTCCATTGGGATTTCGTATGCTGAGACCGTTCATTCTCAAAATGCGGCTATGGAATTCCGTTTTCAGGATGTGACTATTGAAAAAGCACTCAAGGAAATCGAAAAAAAACGGGGTACAATTTCTTTTATAATACGAAAGATTTTAACGTTAAGCGGAAGATCTCTTTTTCTGCTAAAGGAATGAATTTGTCCGAAGTTCTTAATGGGATATTTGCGAATTCTCAGGTGGATTATGTGATAAATGGCACAGATATCGTGTTGAAGCGGAGAGAAGAAGTAAGTAATGTAAGCAATGAGAAATACCAGATTAAAGGTACTGTCCGATGGAAATGGAGAACCCGTTATTGGTGCGTCCGTAGTTTTGAAGGGACATACTGAGACTGGTGTCATCACCGATATTGATGGTACCGTGTTGACAGTACCTGCTAAGAAAGTGACGTTGAGTATCTCTTATATAGGATATGATCCGGTCAATGTGGAAGCTACGGTAGGCACGTTTGTCAAAGTGGTCATGAAGGAATCTTCACAAACGTTGAATGAAGTGGTTGTTGTGGGTTACGGTACGCAAAAGAAAGAATCAGTAGTTGGTTCGGTACAGATGGTGAAGCCTGACGAACTGAAAGTACCTAGTTCTCAGCTTTCTACAGGCTTTGCTGGGCGTTTGGCAGGTGTGGTTGCTGTGCAGCGTTCCGGTGAACCGGGGCTGATGGAGCAGACTTTTTGGATTCGCGGTATCTCTACTTTCAATGGCACAAGGAGTCCATTGATTATCATTGATGGTGTGCAAGCTTCGAGCGGTGACTTGAATGCTATCGATCCGGAAGTTATTGAGAGTTTCTCCGTGTTGAAAGATGCAACGGCTACAGCGCTTTTATGGTTCACGTGGTGCAAATGGTGTGATGATTGTCAAAACCAAATCGGGACGTGAAAGTGACAAAGCTATCGTTAATATTCGTTTAGAAAACGCGTATTCCACCCATACCAAAACGCCGAAGTTTGTTGATGGTGTGCGTTATATGGAGATGTACAATGAAGCTGTGTTGACACGTGGTACAGGTGAGGTGCTTTTATTCCGACAATAAGATTGCCGGTACAAGGGCAGGATTGGGATCCGCTTATTTATCCTAACGTGAATTGGTATGATGAATTGTTCCTGTAGCGGGGCTATGAATCAAAATATCAATGTTACTATTCGCGGTGGTTCCAAAAAAATTAGATTATTTTAGCAGTGTGTCTGTCAACCATGATAGTGGTGTGTTGCGTAATACCGATGATTTTAGTTATAAAAATAACCTCAACATCATGCGATATGTGTTCCAAAAATAACTTCAATCTGAATTTATCTAAATCAAGTAAACTGTCGTTGAACTTGAATGTGCAACTGAGAGATTACTCTGGTCCTACTTCTAAAAACTAGTGACCTGTTTGGTATGGTTATGGAATCCAATCCGGTTGATTTTCCGGTACGTTTCCCGGATGACCCAAATGTGGATTACATCCGTTGGGGTGGAAAATCCGGTGGTAAATATAATAGTGGCTTCCGTAATCCATACGCTGAAATGGCAAGAGGATATCAGTCACAATTTGAAAGTACGGTTATGGCTAACTTGAAATTTGAGCAAAAACTTGATTTCCTCACCGAAGGCCTTTTCTGCAGAAGCCCTGTTTTCGTTCAAGAATTGGAGCTATACGAACACCAATCGTTCAGCTGGTGATAATCAGTTTCAAGTAATAATTATAATGCCGATAATTTGTCGGATTATACATTGAATCGAATTGGTTCTGAACAAAGTACGGTATTGAATACTGATAATAGTTCGGTGGTGACCGTCGTCTTTATATTCAAGCGATGATCAACTATAACCGTACGTTCAATACGGTACACAATGTGTCTGGAATGTTGCTTTATAACCAAGACCAATACAACGGTAACGCCCGGAGGATCTCATTGGTTCACTTCCGCAACGTAAGCAAGGATTTGCCGGTCGCTTCACTTATGCTTATGATTACCGCTATATGGCTGAATTGAATTTCGGATACAATGGTAGCGAGAACTTTGCTAAAGGAAATCGTTTTGGTTTCTTCCTTCCGTGGCAGTAGGGATACAATATTAGTCGTGAAAAGTTCTTTGAAAAGTTCTCTGATGTGGTGAGTAATTTGAAACTTCGTGCATCTTGGGGACTTGTAGGTAATGACCAAATTGGAGGTGAACGTTATATTTATCTTTCAAACATAGAGTTGGAAAATGGCGACTTGGGATATACAACAGGCCGAGATCAAAACATTTCAAAAAATGGTCCGAAATATATCCGTTATGCCAACAATGATATTACATGGGAAGTGGGTAGCAAATGGAACTTTGGTATCGACTTGGGTATCAAGAATGAACTGAACATAACGTTCGATATCTTCAAAGAAATACGTAAAGATATCTTTATGGAGCGTCAACAGATTCCGGATTACTGGGGTACGAACGGAAAGGATAAATGGATGAATCTTTCGACGAAAATGTATGGCAATCTTGGTAAGGTGGAAAATAAGGGACTTGATTTCTCTATCGACTATGTGAAGAGATTCAATAAGGATTTCGATATGTCATTCAAGGGAACATTTACGTATGCCCATAATAAAGTGCTTGAATATGACGAACCGGATTTTCAGAAATATCCCAATATCTCACGTGTGGGACATTCTGTTGACCAACAACTCTTGTACATTGCCGAACGTCTCTTTATCGATGATTCCGAGGTACAACGTAATCCGAAACAAAACCTTGGAGGCTGGGTGAGCGGAGGTGATATCAAATACAAGAACTTGCCGGACGTAAACGGTAATTATGATAATGTTATCGATTCAAACGACCGTCAATATACAGGCATGCCGACAACTCCTGAAATAGTATATGGGTTCGGTCCTTCATTGCGTTACAAGAAGTTTGATTTTTCTTTCTTCTTTCAAGGTGCAGCTCGTGTGTCTATTATGATGAATGGTATCCATCCTTTGGTGCTGACGGAACACGTAATGTATTGCAGTTCATTGCCGATGATTATTGAGTGATACCAACCAAGATATCTATGCTGGATATCCGCGTCTCAGTAAACGTGACAATGAAAACAATACAAAAGCGTCTACGTATTGGCAACGTAACGGTGCATTCCTTAAGTTGAAAAACTTAGAGGTCGGATTCAACCATAAGTTTTTCCGTGTTTATCTGAGAGGATCTAACTTGTTGACATTCTCTCCATTCAAATATTGGGATCCTGAAATGGGAAGCGGTAGTGGATTGTCTTATCCGACTCAACGAGTGTTTAATGGGTGTTCAATTTTCAATCAATAAATAAACCGGATTTATGAAAAACAAACTATACCAAGCTCTATTGCTTATTTTTCTGGTAGCAGGGATAAGTTCTTGCGACTATTTGGACATCGTTCTGATGAACGTCCGACTGAGGAAGATGCATTTAAAGATAAAAAATGCAGCTGAACGCTATTTGTATTCTTGTTATGCTTTTATGCCCAAAGAACGCGAGGGGTGCTATCTATATCAAGGAGGTGATTGTCTCACCGATTATGACCGGAAATTTCTTGAGGGAACTCATACTGCGGCCAATATAGGTGATTTCGCGTATTGGAGTCGTATGTATGCCGGTATACGTCGTTGTTATACGCTGATAAACAATGTCGATGCTGTGCCACGTATGGAAGAAGAACTGAAAATCATATATAAGGCAGAAGCTAATTTTTTGATTGCGTATTATCACTTCATGTTACTACGTGCGTATGGTCCGATTATCATTATGGATCACGAGGTTAGTGTAAAAGTAGCACGGAGAAACTGAAGCGAAAGTCCGTTTGACGTATGCGTAAAATGGATTGCCGACAAGTATGACGAAGCTTGCAACAACGGATTGCTTGCCGTTCAATCATCATCCTACTACGGCAGAGCTACAGCTGGCTGCTAAAGCACTGAAAGCAAGGCTTTATTTGTATGCGGCGTCTCCCTCTTTTCAATGGCAATAGTTTTTATGCCAACTCATCTCTTTACGATCCGGAGACAAATGAGCCATTGATGCCGTTGGATTATAATCCATCTAAATGGAATACTGCGCTTACGGCTTGTCAAGAAGCGTTGACGCTGGCGAATGAACAGAAATACACCCAGTTTCAGATTGCTAATGAAAGCGAAATTCCTGAAGAATGTTGGCCCAAAGATTTAATCCAATATGCTTTGAAGATGCAAATTATGGATAAGAAAAATATGGAAGTCATTTGGGCGGATACCCGTACGGAAGGTGTTTATGGGCCACAAAACCAATCCGCCCGCGTGATCCGGTGAATGGAGGTAATAGCTGGAATGGAGTAGGTCCTACATTGGATTTTGTGAAAGTATTCTATACAGAAAAAACGGACTCCCCGATTGACGAAGATCCGAAATACTACACTCCTGGTGATTATTTTTAAGATAGGACAGTATGAAGGACGTACCACGTGTAACCTCAACTTGAAACGTGAACCTCGTTTCTATTCATGGGTTTCATTCCATAACGGATATTTTGAAATGCAGCGTGAAGGATATAATGAAGGTAGAATTGTTACTATGTTCCGTAAATCAGACAATCATGGAAAACAAAACCGTTCTACGGACTTTTCATTGAGTGGATATTTAGTAAAAGAAATGGTGCACGCCTACTTATGATACCCGCAACGGGTTCCAGAATTATCCGTGGCCTGTTATTCGCTTGGGTGAACTGTATTTGAATCTTGCAGAAGCTGCAGCAGAAGCAGGTGAATTAAACATTGCCAAGACAGCACTGAACAAGATAAGGGAACATGCCGGCATACCGACTGTGGAAAAAATCATGGGAAGGAATTGCTACGTTGACAAAAGATAAGCTAATTGAAATAATTCGTCAAGAACGTATCATCGAGTTGAGTTTTCGAAGGACACTACCGTTGGGACATGGCAAGGTGGAAAGAATTGGAGCATGTTTTGACCACAATCCATCTGCTCTTAATACAGATGGTGTGTCGGATGAGGATTTCTTCCGTCCAGTGGTACTGGATCGTGCTTGGAAGTTCACTTCACCGACTCATTACCTGCTTCCGATTGCAGATTCGGAATTGAATAAGAATACGTTGATTGTGCAAAATCCGGGTTATTAATCATTAAAATAGCAATTACGATGAAAAGAAATATTTTTTCATGGCATGTTTAGCCACCATATTTATGGTATCTGCTTGTAACGACGATGATGACAATGCAGCTGTCTTACCGTCGGCTATTAGCAATCTGACAGCAACTCCTCTTGAGGGAGGAGTGCTGCTGGAATGGGAAGTTCCGTCGATTCCAACCTGTTCTATGTACAGATAGATTATACTCATCCTGTCACAGGCAAACGTGTGAATAAGAATGCCAGTGTCTTTTGCGATACCATGCTTATTGAGGGCATGTTGGCAAAAGATGGTGAATACACATTCCATGCCACACCTGTCAGCTCAACCCAAGATGTGGGTGAAAGGTTGGAAGTAAGAGCTTCCGCACTTCCTGTCCAGCCGGTGGTAAAGGAAATCACCGATAAGGTATTATTAGGTAAAGACAACCTGCTCTGTAATAAACCCGATCCAGATGAAGGAAAATATATAGAATATTTGGTGGATGGTAATTATACTAACTTTTTCATACTGATTGGCATGATGCGGGTACTGTTCCGCACTATATAGATATCACTCTCCCCATCTCCTGTAGAGCAGTTTAAGATACAAACTTACTACCGTGGTGGAAAGTATGGTCAATGTCCTGTAGAGATTACCGTATTAGGGAAGTAATGACGGTGAACAGTGGAACAAGATTGCAGAAAATAGAAGATGAAGGTAAAGGTGGTGCTTCTTATACCACACCTACGCTGGGGACAGAAGGACAGCCTTATTCATACATCCGTTATCGTGCAGATGAGACTTCCGGCAATGCTGTGTACTTTGCGTTAGCTGAGTTGGAATTCTATACTGTCAGAACTGAGATTTACGATCCGAAGGTATTTACCGACCCGAAGACAAGGAATAGCTGATATATAAGAATAACTGAAATTATTGTTATTATTTATGGAAAGGAGGGGGCATGTCTCCTCCCTTTCGTCTAAACAATAGAACTTCATGAACAAATTGATAACATTGATCCTCGTATGTTGTTTTGCTTTTAACTTATATGCCGAACAACTTCCCGCTAAACAATTCTCACATCCGGAACGTATTCGTTACGATCAGCATTGCTTCACGATAGAAGGTCGGGATATTTTTTATCTTGAGTGCGGCTTTTCATTATTTTCGCGTTCCTCAAGAGTTGTGGCGGGATCGTTTCCGTAAAATAAAGGAGGCGGATTCAACACTGTGGAGACTTATGTGCCGTGGAATTGGCATGAGCGCACTATGCCGCGTAATGTAAAGGACTATTCGCAATGTGACTTTGACGACCTGAAGGCGTGGCTCAAGATGGCTCACGAAGAGTTCGGACTGTATACCATTGTCCGCCCGGGGCCTTTTATTTGTGCAGAATGGGCGTGGAGGAGGTTATCCTAGAATGGGTTGCCAAGTTTTGTCCGGCAAAATATGACACTAGCTTTTGGTTACGAAGTAACCATCCCGAACACATGAAATGGACCAAACATTGGTACGATGCTGTTTGTCCGGTTTTTGCCGAGGAGCAGCTTACACGTAAGAAATCCGGTGAGAAAGGAATTATCATGGTGCAACTCGAGAACGAATACATTTACTTTGGCATGGAGTCAGAGAAAAGAAGAGGTGCTGCGCGACATGGCAGCTTTATTGCACGAATAATGGAATTGAGGTACCGCTGTTTACCTGTGTTACACCTGAGGTAAGAGGCTCGAAAGATGCCGTTATCAGTCAGCTGTTCGATATGGACAATCAATATGTATGGTGGAATATACAGGAGGCGAAAAAGCCGCATTGAAGATTTAAAGAGACAACAGCCTAACGCGCCGGCTTTTGTGTGTGAATTGCAGGGTGGCTGGTTTTCCACGGTAGGTGGAGGATTGAGTGAGGACAGCTATTTGGATGGACGTCATGCGCGTGGAATGGCATTGATGGCAATGGCCGGAGGTTCTACTGGACTTAATTATTATATGTTTTTTCGGAGGAACAAATCTAGCCGGTTGGGGCGCTCGCCGCATGACTACCAGCTACGATTACGGAGCTGCATTAAAAGAAAGTGGTGGTGTGAGTGAGAAATTCGCTGCCGTGAAAGGAGTCGGGGATTTCGTCAATCGTTTTGGTACTCAATTAGCGAGAAGTGAAGCGATAGAGTTTACTACATCGGACAACATCAAGGATTTGACCGTTGAGTACGCCGGACAAAAGAGGGAACTTTTGTTTATTTTTATATTTAATAAAGATAAGAAAAAAGCATTCCGTGATAACGTTCAATTTCATATAAAAAGGTATGCCGGCATTCAATGTTTATTGCTCGGTTGAGCCATTGGACAGCAAAGGTACTGGTACTATCTCAGGCGAATGGACAATGTGAATGGTATCCGAAAGAACAGACTTTGCCGGAACGTCCGTCAATATGCCTATGCCGATACGGATTGCACAGGCAGAACGTTGTGATGAAACCTTTCAGGGAACTGGCGACCACTGCGTAAAGGTGTTTCTTTACCAGAAATTGGTGTGCACGATTGTCGTTACTCCATGTATCGTAGTGTAGTAAAACTATCGAAGAAAGAGGTAGAGGAATATGGAACATTGGTTTGTGAGATGTTTACGGCTGATCCGCTTTATGTACAAGTGAATGGAAAAATAGCTAAAAGGGCTTCTACCGATGAACTGGATAATACATTTGTCATGATGGGCTACTGCATGAGGGAAGCAATGAAATCGTAAGCATCTATGAAAATCGTGGACACGCTCATGGATATCGCCCGATGGAGGAATTGAGCGGAATGAAATCTGCCGGATTGGGCAAGAAGCAATCTGCTATCCTTCCTATCGAAAAAATGGGAAGTGAAAAAAGGTGGAAAATAATGTCAAAGATATTAAGTCACTGCTGTCTAACAATGAAGGCTGGGAAACCATCATGCTTGATCAAAGCACTATCGCCAATCTTGCTACATTGCAAATAGCCGGACTGGAGAAGCCGGAATGGCCTGCCGCATGGGTGTTGCAAGGGGAAAGAAGGAACGGCTATTTATCGTACTTCTATTGATATGACACGTCAGATGTTGACCGAAGGGCAAACAATGATAGAATTTGCTTGCGTTGATGATGCGGGTACGCTTTTGTAAACGGTAAGGAAGTGGCAAGCCACGATGCTTGGGACAAGCCGTTTGTAGCCAATATGAAAGATTTTCTGCATGAAGGAGAGAATAAAGTGGCTATTGTGGTGCGTAATAGTAGCGGTGCAGGAGGATTGTTAAAGGGAATCCGCTTGTTCAGTGAACTGAAAAATACTGAAGCCTCTGAAGTGGGAAGTAGCGCTTGATCTTGGAGGAGTGACACAAGGATATTATGGAGGGAAAACCGCCGGCAGTGACAATTGGAAGGTGGTGACATTGAAAACCGATAATACATTGCATCGAAAAGGAAACAATATACAGCCTAAAGGTAAACAAGATGCCTTATTGACTTGGTATAAAGTAACATTTGATCTGCCCAAAACGGAAAAAAGAATGCTGGATTCCTTGAGAGCCATTATCAATGCTTCAGGTACAGGATATATGTGGTTGAATGGGCATAATATCGGACGTTATTGGGAAGCAGGTCCGCAACGGGAGTTTTCTTACCGGAATGTTGGTTGAATATGGGAGGAACGAATACATTGGTGCTCGGACTTCGACAATCAGAAACTTGCAGGGGCCGTGTTGGAAGGGATAGAAGTAGCTCCTTATTATGAGGATGCAGAGTTTATTGAGTAATAATTCAATAGGTATATGAATATATATAAATCACTTTTTTTAGGATTGGTGTGTAGTGCAGGAATGCACTGCACCTTCGCTCAAACAACTGTTTGGAATCCGGATAATCAGAATGGAACATTTACGAATCCTATCATGTGGGAGACTGGCCCGATCCGATCTGATCCGGGTTGATGATAAGTTTTATCTCGTGTCTACCAGTATGCACTATGTGCCGGGATGCCCTATTGCTGTATCGGAAGATTTGGTAAACTGGGAAATGGCAGGATATGCTTTGGATCGTTATGATGAGGATCCGAAATATGATATGCAGGGTGGCAATCTTTATCTGAATGGGGCGTGGGCAACTACGATACGGCATCATAACGGAAAATTTTACGTCGGTTTCTGTACACCCTATGGTTGGGGACGGGAAACTGGGCATTTCTATTTGTATAGCCGATGATGTGAAAGGACCTTGGGAACGTACTATATTTCCTGAATATTTATATGATCCGGGGTTATTCTTTGATGAAGATGGAAAGGTTTACGTAGTTCACGGGCAAGGTACATTATACTTGACAGAGTTGAACTCGGACGTGAAATCCGTTAAAGGGAAACCTGTGAAGATATGGCAGGGCGGTTTTAAAAATGCACATGAGTTAGAGGCGGTTTTGGTATGGAAGGATCTCATATGTATCGCATCAATGGAAAATATTATATTACTTGTCCTGCCGGGGAACGGGAGGATGGCAAATCTGCTTGCGCTCAGATAATATTTATGGTCCCTATGAACATAAACTCATAATGAACGATTGGAGTTCATATCCCAAAAAACGGACTTCATCAAGGTGGGATGGTACAGTTGAAAAATGGAGACTGGTGGTTTATGATTATGCAGGACAGAGGACCGATAGGACGTGTTCCGTGTCTTGTGCCCGTGAAATGGATAATGATGGTTGGCCTATGCTGGGTGATGAAGGAAAAGATCTTATCACTTATCCTAAACCTGCTACTGGGAAAAAATCGAAGATAAAGAGTCCGGCTACTACCGATGAGTTCAATGCTTCTCAATTAGGTCTGCAATGGCAATGGAATCATAATCCGGATAATAGCAGATGGAGTTTGAAGGAACGTAAGGGATATATGCGTCTGTATGCTTCCCAAGCTTCTACATTGAAAGATGCTCGTAATACATTGACACAACGTGTTCAGGGACCGAGTTGCGAGGGCTCGGTAGAAATGGAAGTGACCGGACTTAAAGATGGCAATATTGCCGGATTCGGAATCTTCAATTTCCTTATGCCTATGTTGCGATACGACAAGAATCCGGTAGACGCAAAATTGTGATGTGTAATGACGGTAAGGATATCGAAACCGTAGAGCATTTCAATGGAGATAAACTGTGGATACGCGTACGTGCTACAGACACAAAGAATTTAAGGCTTTGTTCTATTACAGTCTGATGGTGTGAATTATAAACGTATTGGTAATGAATTGCAGATGGGATTGGGATTGCCGTGGACAGCCAATCGTTTTGCATTGTTCAACTTCAATACTACGCCGCAAGGAAATAACGGATATGCCGACTTTAATTGGTTTAGATTTACGAATAAGTAATGTATTTATATCATTCAATTTACTTAAAACATATACAATGACATGAAACGAATATCACTTTCTATTTTTTTCATCTTCTTAGGTATAGTCGGTAGTATAGCTCAAACATCCGGTGAGAAGATCGAGAAAGTTTACGTTGCATTCAAAACTCACCTTGATGTGGGATTTACTGATCTTAGTTCCGTTGTGACCGAAAGGTATGTGCATGATTTTATTCCGAAAAGCCATAGAAGTCAGTGAACGCTTGCGCGCTGATGGCTCTGGTGACCGGTATGTATGGACAACCGGCTCATGGCTTATTGGGAAATATCTTCGCACGGCATCTCCTGAGGCTGTGAAGCAGCTGGAGGAGGCCATTGGTCGTGGCGATATCGTATGGAATTCCGTTCCTTATACTGTGGAATCGGAGACAATGACGCGTGAACTGTTTGAAACCTGCTTGTTGCTTTCCAAACGTTTGGATAAAAATACAACAAGCAGACTATTGCTGCAAAGATGACTGATGTGCCGGGACACACTCGTAGTATCATCGATCCGATGTATGACGCAGGCATTCGTCTTTTGCATGTGGGAATTAATTCAGCTTGTCCGTTACCTTCGGTGCCTACTTTCTGTCGGTGGCGCAGTCCTTCTGGCAATGACTTGTTGCTGGTTTATCAGAAAGATTATGGAGAAGATGAAGTATTGCCGGATGGAAAGACAGTTGTCAGTATTAATTTTACGGGCGACAACCACGGACCGCATAGCTATGAACGTGTGAAAAAGATTTATGCCGATTTGCGTAAGCGTTATCCTCAAGCTCAGCTTGTAGGTGCATCGTTCAATGATGTCGCCCGGGAACTGTTGCTGATAAAGAAGGATTTGCCGGTTGTTACTTCTGAGATTGGTGATACGTGGATATTTGGTTATGGTGGAGCACCGATACGTATGGCTAAATTTCGTGCTGTTTCGCGGTTGTATTCTCAATGGTTGAGTGAAGGGAAAATCAAAAAAGATAGTGACGTTGCTTTGGACTTTGCAGCCGAATTAGGTCTGATAGCAGAACATACGCAAGGTGTGGATGTGAAAACACATCTTCGTCAATGGGACAAATATGATATGGATAAGTTTCTCAAAGGTCGTTCCGAAGGAGTATTCAGTATGGCTGAGGGCTTCATGGAAAGAGATTGATAATTATATCGACAGTGCTATCGCTTTCCTTCCGGCTTCCTTGCAAAAAGAGGCGCGTGAAGTAGTCGCAGAAGTGGATAAGGTTAAACTGGAGGATAACTCAAAGATGAAACCAATGGCACGGAAGCGTTGGGAACAACCGATAGCCGGTGGAATGACGTTGGCGGGATTGTCTTATCAAATGTTTGATGGAGCGGAGCATGATGATTTTCAAAATAGATATCTTCGTGCACGGTATGAATGGGCATTGGATGACTTGGGTAAACGAGGTCTGAAAGAATCACATGCAGTGAGTGTAACGCTTTATGCACAGACAATGGCGCAATCGGTACGTAAAGAGAAAAAAGGGGACACGTATTATCACTGAACTGAGGTTTCCTGAAAATGAGAAAGTGGACAAACGCGTATATCCCGAACGAATACAGGTGAACTGTTTTACGACAAAGAATGGAAAACGGTCGGAAGTGGCATTGACCATTTATGGTAAACCGGCAGTACGTTTGCCCGAGTCTTATTGGTTGTCGTTCACGGTGCCCGGTATTGAATTGGTGATAGCCGAGAAGATGGGTGAACGGGTGAATCTGATGGATGTGGTGGAAAAAAAAAGGTAACCGGCAAATGCATGGGATAGACCGTTATGTCGATTTGATAACCTCTGGGGAAACGATACGTATCAGCAGTAAGGAAGCTTTCTTGCTCAACGTAGGAGAAGCTCAGGGGTTGAATTATTCTACCAACTATCCTGATAAACGTAAAGGGGTGCATTTTAATCTGAACAACAATTTGTGGGGGAACGAATTTCTCCATGTGGAATGAAGGCTCGCTGACTTATCATTTTGTGATTGAGACATTGAGTCGCAAAATAAAGGAAAGTACTTGAATAACCTTATTTTATAACTAAAATGATTTTAAACCATGAAAAAATATAGTATTATTATTTTGATATTATGTAGCTGGGCGATGAGTCTGTTTGCTATATCTTGTTCCGATCAGGAAAGCAAACCGCAACCTTTTTGGAAATAAAGAAGGACACTGTGGTGTTTGCACAAGAGGCAGCAAATACTTCTATTGTAGTGAATACAAACATCGTGTGGCAGGCCAATGTGCTTTCATCCGGTAATTGGTGTACGGTTCAAGGATCGGATGATTTGTTGTCTATTTCGGTAGAAAAGAATACGGGAAGAGACTTGCGTGAAACAGACATCGTTGTTAAAGGAGAAGGCCTTGAACAAAAAGTGCACGTGAAACAATTGGGAGAGCAACCGGATATTTTGTTGGAAAATGAGCGTCTCAACTTGAACTATACAGATACGGTAGTTACCGTCAAGGTGGTAAGTAACGTAGAATATGAAGTGGAAATTCCGCAAAGCGCTGATTGGATTAAGGAAATGAAGCAACAAGTACAGGTACGGGCTATGGCGGAATCGGAACGTACTTTCAGCATTGAAAGAAATGAAGATGATACGGTGCGCTATATCTCTGTTGTATTCCGTTCTGTGGATCAGAAGGTCGAACGCTCATTGATGTTTCGCCAGGGACATCGGGATAAAGAATACAAGCCCGGTGATCCGTCTGAACTCGGCGATATATTCTTGCCTATCGCCAGTGGAAAGGCAAGTGAATTTAATTCGGATGATGAGAGTATTGAAAAGTCATTTGACGGAACTGCGTCCACTTGGTATCACTCATGGTGGTATGGTACAGTTTTGCCTGTGAAACTTGAGTACACTTTTTGAAACTCCTCAAGACGTGGATTATTTTGTATATAAACCTCGAGGTTCAGGCAATAATGGTAATTGGAAGAAGTTCGACTTATATGTTTCCACAGCGCAGAAAGAAAATTATGAAAAAGATAGCATCGTATGATTTTACTGGTAGTTCTTCTTCGTCGAAGATAAGCTTTGCTGAACCGCTGAAGGGGTAAAGTCCTTCCGATTTGAGGTAAATGAAGCTGTCGGTGGAGTGGTGAGTTGCGGTGAAATGGAATTTTATAGGAATGCTGCTCCTGTAGCAGGACTTACGGAAGTTTTTTGCCGACGAACTCTGTTCCGAACTTCGTGCAGATGTGGATCAACGCAAAATAGACGGATTGGAGAATAACTTTTTCAGAATGATAGCGCAAAGTTTGTATGACAAGACGTATGATTTGGAGTACCGTGTGCAAACTTATGAACCTTATCGTGAAATTAACGATTTGGCGACAGAGATGAAAACTAGTGGATATAATCCGTTTGAGAACCCCACAGGTATTTATTTTAAGGATGGCGAGGAGGCTGTCGTAATTTTAGGTAATACCAATGGGGAACAAGTGAATTTGAAAGTGTACGACTTTGATGCGGTAAGGCAGGAAACAGTACACCGGACCCTGTCTCTTATCCTCTGAATGAAGGTATTAATAAATTAAGGATTGTACATGGAGGACTAAGTTATATTGAGTATTATACTCCGAATTGGAGAACTGCATCAGCTCTTAAATTGCACATTGCTTCCGGTAAAGTGAACGGATATTACGACAAGCATCAGGATGCATTGGCCAACTGGCGTGAGATTCTGAATAAAGCTACTTATGGTTGTATAGATATCAAAGGTGATCGTATTAATCTTGTATTTGGGGTGAATAGCGTAAAGACTCATTGTGACGATTTAGGAGATTTAATACAGAGTTATGACAATATAGTGAAATTGGAGCATGAACTTATGGGATTGGATCAACACAATCGCCGTCCCAAGAATCATATGTTCGGCCGTGTGACCAAAAGATGGATTGTTTGCTGACGGTTGGGGGGCTGGATGGTATGAAGGTTGTATGAACAATTGGCCAATGCTGCTAAATCTAAAGGAAACTGGGCTATTGCGCATGAGCTGGGACATGTTAATCAAATCAGCCCGGACTGAAATGGGTATCGACAACAGAGGTAACGAACAATGTATATTCTGTATGTGTGAGATATCAATTTGGTCGGGATAGTATGCCGTTGGAACAGGAAAAATGCAATGACGGAAACAACAATAACGTCCTAGGGGGACGTTTCAATTCTTATCTCAATTATGGTATTATCAAAAGGGGAGCAGTGGCTCTGCCAAAAAGGACAGGATAATATGGATCCTTCTAAGTATCCTTACGGAGGCGATCACTTTGTGAAACTCTGTCCGCTATGGCAGTTGCTGCTCTATTATCGTGAGATTGTGGGAGGAGAAAAACGCGATTGGTACGGTGATGTGGCTGAGATTGTACGCAATACGGATGAATCACAATTGACTAACAGGCAACTTCAGCTCAATTTCATGCGCAATACTATGGATGTTGTGAAAGAGGATTTGACCGACTTCTTTATCAAGGCAGGTATGCTGAAACCTATTGATAAGGAATTGGACGATTATGCACGTGGACAAATGACTATTACCCAAACAGATTGCGATGAGTTGGTGAAGTATGCTTCCAAATATCCTAAACCGGCCACTCCCGTGCTTTATTACTTATCAGCCAATAGCGAGAAGTCATTTAAGGACAAATTAGCAGTAGAAGGAACTTATAATGAAGGTGTCAAGGTAAGAAATAATGGTTGGATTGTCATCAATCACGATGTGTGGAAAAATGCTGTAGTCTTTGAAACCTATCAGGAGATGAATTGAGATATGCTGCCATTGTGGGAACTGATTCTCCTGACCTGAGTGAAACAAAGGTTTGCTATCCCAAAGGTTCCACACGCATTGAAGCTGTTTCTTGGGATGGAAAGAGAATATTAGTCTATGGAGAAAGATAATATTGAATTCAACGAGATATAAAATAGGACGATGAATTATAACAGACTTTATTTTTACTATTGCTGTTTGCGTTTAGCCTCGGGACTCCGGGCTTGCGCAGAAGCGTTGTATCAGTCAGGATTGGAATTTTTGTCGCATTTCCGATGAAACGTCGAAAGCGGAAATCAAGAATCAGGAAGTGACTGGAGTTCACAATACAATGTGCAGCACATGGATATGAACAGGAATAGCGAATTGGCTGTTCCGCAAAAATACCTTGGGAGCGGAACTGCGGCAGTTGGAGAACAAACAATGGGAACAAATTACTCTTCCGCATACGCCATTTGTAGAACCATTGACTGTGCTGCATCAGTGGCAAGGTATCTGTTATTACAAAAAAAGATTACCATTACGCCGGAGGAGGCGAAGAAGCATATTTGGATAGAGTTTGAAGGCGCGATGCACTTGGCCGATGTGTGGATTAACGGTAAGCATGTCATGCAACATGCCGGAGGATACACCCATTTGTGGTAGACGCAACCGGATTGTTGAAAACGGATAAAGAAAATGAATTATTAGTCCGTTTGGACAACCGTAACAATTCGTTGATTCCTCCCGGAAAACCGTTGGAAACACTTGATTTTTGTTATTATGGGGGAATTTATCGGAATGTACACTTGATAGCGAAAGCTGATGTACATATTACTCATCCCATTCTTGACGGACATCCGGCAGGAGCAGGTATATTTATTACCTATCCGAAGGTGTCGCAGGAGTTATCGGTAGTGGATGCGAAAACTGAAATAAAGAATACTTCTGATAAGGAAAAAGTGGTGGAACTTAGACACACGCTTTATACTTGGGAAAGGCAGAAAGGAAAGGATAAAAAGTACAGAACATTTCCGAAACACTCACATTGCACCCTGGCGTAACAATAGAAAACAACCAGCGCATGGAGGTGAAACATCCGGCTTTGTGGAGTCGGATGAACCGAATTTGTATGTGTTGTCGACAGAAGTAGTAGAAAATGGGAAAGTGGTAGATAAGGAAGAAACTCGTATAGGAATACGTCATATAGAAATGAGTATTGAAAAAGGGCTTGTCATCAACGGAAAACCGCTTAGGTTGGTAGGTAGTAACCGACACATGGAATATCCGTATGTAGGTAATGCTATTTCCGATCAGGCACAATATCGTGATATGTATCAAATTCGTTCAAACGGATTCAACATTGTTCGTTTGGGACATTATCCGCAAGCTACTGCTGCATTGGATGCTTGCGATGAGTTGGGCCTTCTTGCCATAGAACCGATACCCGGATGGCAGTTTTCAATAAAAATCCGTTGTTCATATCGCTCACGCACCGGGATGTGCGTGACATGATTCGTCGTGATCGTAATCATCCATCCATTGTGATGTGGGAAACAACGCTTAATGAGTCATGGCCTCCGGCCGAGTGGAAAGACGGAGGTAGTCAAGATTGCCCATGAGGAACTGCCGGGAGATCAATGTTTCACATCAGGCGATTCGTATGGTTATAAAGGATTTGATGTCTGTTACAATGACTGGGAAGAAGGCTTCAAACGTCCCAATAATAGTGGTAAACCGGGATTTATACGCGAATATTATGATTATGAGTTTGGCGGGCATTACAGTACAACACGTATCAGACGGGGAGACGGAGAAAAAGGCTCAACTTCAGAACGCATGGAATGCGCAATGGTCGCAAACCGATACCGTATTTATTATCCAAAGACAATGGGGATGCGGTATGGAGTATGTATGACTACAACCGGGGATGTTAGACAATATCTGTTATAGTGGTGTGGCCGACATCTTTAGATTACCTAAATTCAGTCTTTCTTTTTTTTCAGAACACAGATTGCGGAAGGTAGCATGCTACCTTCGGGAAAGATGCCTTATGAGGTATTTATTCCGGCGTATAGGGACGAAATTTTATCCGATACGGTAATGGTGTACGGTAATGTGGATGAGGTAGAATTGGTTTTAAATGGGCAAAACTATCAGACGGCAAACAGCTGACAAAGGCCCGGATAGTGACTATATTTCCGTACCGAATGGAGGCAATGGCAAGAATCTTCATTTCCCACCGTTCACGTTTTATGGAGTACCTAAGGAGAGAGGGGTATTGAAAGCTGTCGGTTATCATCAAGGGAAAAAAGTGGCAGAATATACGGTGAAGACCCCGGAGTCCCGGAACGTCTGGATATTACTTATTTTGAGAGTGGCAAACCGGCTACAAAGAATGACTTGCTGATTGTATATGTCAGAATGCTGGACAAACAAGGAGTACTTTGTCCTGTTAACGGAATTCCTGTAGAATTGTCGGTACAAGGAGGAGAAATCGTAGGTCCTACTTCGACTGGAAGCAGGAGTCGCTTCATTTTGGTGAGAACCGGTGAGATTTCGAAAATCAATATAAATGCTACGGGTAAAGGTTTTTCTACCCGTAAAAGTTTAAAGGTAGGGAAGGAATAAATATGAGTTTAATGAAGGTTATTGCTACTTATGCAATGCTATATATGTGTGTCTTTGCACAAGCCAAAGAGGTGAAGTCTTTACAATCACCTCGGCAGTGGCATGTTTCTATTAGTGGAAATGATAGTGCCGATGGCTCTGCGACAGCTCCATTGCGTCATATTCAGACTGCGGCCGAACGGGCATACCCCGGAGATGTTGTCATCGTACACGAAGGTATTTACAGGAGAGAGTTGCTCCACCGCGGGAGGAGAATCTAAAGAGCGACCGATAACCTATCAAGCGGCTGAAGGAGAAAAAAGTGGAAATCAAAGGTTCCGAAGTCATTAAAATTGGAGACGGCTGAACAATGAGACATGGGAAACGGTGATCCCTAATAGTTTGTTCAGCGACTTCAATCCGTACAATGATACGATACATGGTGATTGGTTGGCAAGAGGACAATGGTCGCATACCGGAGAAGTATATTTGAATGACCGTGCCCTTTGCGGAAACGGAACGGTTGGAAAGATGTGCTTCTGAATAAAGGTAATCGTCAGTTGTGGTATAGTAAAGTAGGAAATGACAGTACATGGATATGGGCCAATTTTCCGGGATGCGATCCGAACCGTGAACTGGTGGGAGATTAATGTACGCCGGACGGTATTCTATCCGGAGAAACCGTTTGTCAACTACATTACAGTAAGAGGTTTTCACGTCAGTCAAGCTGCTACGCCATGGGCACCGCCCACTGCTGAACAAATAGGGGCTATCGGTACACATTGGAGCAAAGGATGGACTATAGAGGACAATGTGGTTACTCATTCAAAATGTGTGGGCATTACTTTAGGTAAATACGGGAGATGAATGGGATAATAAGGCAGAAAGCGTAGAAGGATATGTCGGCACTGTCAAAAGGCATTGGACAACCAATGGAACAGGGAGCATATCGGCAGTCATTCGGTACGCCACAATCGTGTTTCTTTCTGTGGACAAGCCGGTATCGCAGGTAGTTTGGGAGCAATCTTCAGTACCATTAGCGACAATGTGGTTCATGATATCGGAAGTTCTTCATTTTGGGGATACGAATTGGCCGGTATCAAACTGCATGCGGCTATAGACGCTGTGATAGAACACAATCACATTTATCGGACGGAGGGCGGCATTTGGCTGGACTGGATGACACAAGGTACAAGGGTGACACGTAATCTCCTTCACGACAACAGAGTACAGGATTTCTCCTTGGAAGTGAACCACGGTCCCATCATTGTGGATAATAATTTATTTTTTCGCCCGAACTGGCGCAAGTCAAACTTTCACAAGGAGTTGCTTTTGTACACAATACAATTGCTTGGAAAATATGGCCTACAGGCGATGTGGATGAACGGCAAACTCCTTATATGTTTCCTCATGACACTCAAATTAAAGGATACCATGATTGTCCTTGCGGGAATGTGTGTTACTTCAATAATTTGCTCTTACGGGAAAAATTTGAGTATGTACGAGAATAGCAAATTACCGACAAAAGATGGAAGGGAATGTAGTAGATACACTGGTGCAATATAGAGTAGAAGAAATGGCTGATGGTTGGTATTTGGAGTTCATCCCTACGAAATCATTGAGCAAGGAATGTACTAAAGCATTGGTCTATTCGCAGCAATTGGGAGAAGCTGTTATTCCCCGACAGCGGATTGAGTTGCCGGATGGAAAGAAGGCTTTCGATAAAGACTATTTGGGGAGAAAGCGTAAAAAAAGGAACTTACCCGGCGCTATTGAATTTAAAGGAGATTCCAGGGTGCGGGTTAAGGTATATGATATATGGAATTAATATCATCAGTAACTATGAAGAAGCATGTTTTAATCTGTGGATTAGGAATATTATTGGGATTTTGCTAAATACAGGTGTCTTGGCTGCCGCTAATTCTTCTATCGGTCGTTGGACTATCTGGTCGAAGAACCCTGCATTGCAATGGGAGGACGCTTTCGTGACCGGCAATGGGAAGATTGGCAGTTTGATAGCGGGACGTCCGCAGGAAGAACGAATCACTTGTGTTCATGAAGAATTGTTTATCCGCGGATGGGACAGGCATAAAGTGACTGTTCCGCAAACTGCACAATTGATGCCATACGTTCGTCAACTAATGGAAAAAGGTAAATCGGATGAAGCGGCGGCTGTTGACGGATGAGGCAGAAAGACAATTGCATGCAATGGGAGCTAATCAACGATGGCCGTTAATTCCGCATCCGGCTTTCGATCTTTGCATCCGTCAGTTGGACAAGTTGCCTCTTCCGGTAGCAGATTACCGGCGGCAATTGAACTTGGAGACGGGGAAGCGACTGTTGTCTGGAAGCAAGGTGCAGGCAGTTTTACAGAATCGGTTTTTTCTTCAAGGAAAGACAATGTGAATGTCATTCGCCTGAAAGCAAACAACAAAGGGAAAATAAATGTGGAACTTAGTCTGGAGGAAACTCCCGGACGGGAAGGAGAACACTTTGAACACGATTTGGATCATGCCTTTTCTGAGGTAAATCAGGGAAGCTTCCGGCATGGGCTCACTTATCATGCCGCATACGACAAAGATCCCGGCGGATATGATGGGTGGCAGGTTACTTTGAGAGGAGGAAACATACAGACGAAAGGTAAATCGTTGGTAGTCAGAAATGCAGAAGAAGTATTAATTATAGTGAGTATTGTCCCGCAGGAAGATGCCCGAAATGCTTCGTTGGATGCTGTCAAAGCCGGGCTGGATAAGTTGGCTACAAACTATGACAAGTTGTTGCGGCCTCATGCGCAAAAAAAACACAGCGAACTATTTCACCGTATGCAGTTGGATTTAGGTTGTGGTGAACAATGGACAGTGACGCCTACTGAACAGATGTTGGCACAGATCAAAGACAAAGGGCCAACACCCTTGTTCCTTGAACAACTTCATGCCATGGGACGTTATCTGTTGATTTCTTCGTGTGGAAAATTCCCTCCTCCTTTACAGGAATATGGAGTGGAGGATGGAAACCTGCATGGATTGGAGGTTTCGTCTGGGATTCCAATCTTAATCTGGCTATATCCGCCACAACGATGAGCAACCTGCCCGAATGTGCCGAAAGTTATAACCGACACATAGAAAGCCTGCTGCCGGGATGGCGACTGAACGCCCGCAATTATTTAGGTTGCCGCGGCTTTGTCGTTGCTCATTACAATGATCCTACCAATGGCTACCTGACACACTTCGGTAGTTCCTTTCCATGGATGTTTTGGGCAGGTGGGGCAGGATGGAATTTGCGTCCTTTGTATGAATATGCCATGTTGACCGGCAATGTGACATATCTGAAAGAGAAAGTCTATCCTTTATATAAGGAAATGGCTGATTTTTACGAAGACTATTTGGTGGAAGGTACTGACGGATTATATCATATCACAACCTCTATTTCTCCGGAAAACGCTCCGAAAGGTACGAATACATGGCTAAGTAAAGATGCTACTATGGATGTAGCGATAGCCCGTGAAGTGTTTACTTTCCTTTTGTGACATGGGCCGACGTTTCCATGCTTCTTCTGCTGAGATGGAAAGATGGAATGCTATACTGCAGAAATTGCCGGCTTACCGCATTAACAATGACGGCGCTTTTGGCTGAGTGGGTGGATCCGGCTTATCCCGATATCTATAATCACCGCCATAATTCCCACCTTTATCCTGTCTTCCGGGGATTGACTTGGTTGGGCCGGATGCCGATCCTGCCATTACAGAAGGCGGCAAAGTGGCGTTGGACAAACGTTTCGGATTTGATACAAGTTCTGCTCACGGTTTGATTCATCTGGCGCTTCAGGCCGCCCGTTTGGGAATGCGGATAAGGTGCGGCAAAACATAGAAACGTTTTAGTAAGCGGAACTATCTTTACGACGGATTAATCACTTCCCATGAGCCGGGACGTGCTATCTTCAATCTAGATGCGATATTGAGCTTTCCTCGTCTGTTGATGGAGATGCTGGTGTTTACAAAATCCGGATATATCGAATTCTTGCCCGCCTGGCCCGTTGGATTTCCCGATGGTTCGCTCAAGGGAATGCGTATTTATGGTGGGCACACACTGGACATCTGCTGGAAAGCAGGCGAGACTTGAATCGTTTACCATTCACGCTGTTGCTGATGAGACTTTGGAATGGGCACACGATGGGATGAAAGAATGTCTGGAATTGAAAAAGGATAAGCCGTTTCAGTGGAGACGGCAGGCGGTCGGGGCTCAAATGCAGAGGATGGAGTCTATGTATGATGAACAAAAAGACGAAACGTTTTTCGCCGGAAAGCGAAACTTGCTGACTGCCAAATGGGAAGAACCTTTCTCTACGAAAGTATACGGAGCAAGCATGCACCTATGGGACCTTTTTTATGGGCAATGGAGATGTGGGATGTGTCAGCCATACAACTGCCAATAGCCAGACCATTCGTATATCGAAAGTCGATTTCGTGACGGATGGTTGGGAGGATTGGACGGGCAGGGGACCGGCGGCCCTTCCGATAGGAGGAATAAAAGTATCGGTTGATGCTCCTTCTGCCGAAGGGTTCCGTTACGAAATGGATATGTTGGGTAATGAATTGCGAATGACAAGCGGGACATTGCCGGCTGTGGAGATGACAAGCTGGATGGGCAGAGGCTCCAACGTGATAGTGACGGAACTTGTCACTGCTTCCGAACACCCTGTTACCATCACTGTAGATACTTATGCAGGCGGAACAACTTCAAATTATGAGGATAAGGCGATTGTGAAAGGTACTATTGCCCAAGCATATCGCCGGACGTTGACAGACAGTGTGCGTTGGATTTCGCAAGCAGGTGTCTCCACCCGTATTATCGGAGCAGTCTGTCGGTGAAGCAGGATACAGAAAACAATGTAAAAAGTACTTTCACGTTGAATGCAGGTGAGAAGGTGTATGTAGTCACTTATGTATCGGGCGGAGGTACTGAAGATAACGCGCGTCTTGATGAAGCCTACGTCCGGTTAACCTCTTTGTCGGTAAAGATCTCCGTCGGTTGAAACAGCAGAAAGATCTTTGGTGGACAGAGATGTGGCGACGTTCGTATGTGGAGACCGGCGATGACCTGATTGACAGGCAATATCTTGTCTCTGTCTCATTTACAGGCTTCGGCTTATGACGAACACTCTCCTGCTTGCGGAGGAATGTATGGTGTATGGAATATGGATGACGAAATGAACTACCACGGAGATATTCATCTGAATTATAATAGCCAAGGTGGATTTTACAGTATGTTTTCATCCAACCGTCCCGAGCTTGCCATGCTCCTACTACCGTTTTTCTTGAAGGGATGATTCCGGAGGGTAGAAGGCGGGCAAAGGGAAGAATTGAACTGGTACACCCTTCGCTGAAAGGAAAATCGTGCAGGGGGCTTTTATTTCCTGTCAGTGCGTTGGGAATTGGTGGCTTTATTGTACCTACTGGCAGCAAACAGTCAATGCTCCTTTCAATGTACCGTTGTTTAGCTGGTATTACGAATACACCGGTGATGAAACTTTTTCTACGTGAAAGAGCCTATCCTTTTATCCCAGGAGTGATTGGGGATTTTTACGAAGATTACATTCAAAGAACGATACGGTAATTCCTACCGATATACGATTACCACCGGGGACATGAAAATTCGTGGGACCTGAATCCGCCGTCGGATGTGGCTTTTGTGGAACAGACATTCCGGCTTCTGCTGCGCTATAGCCAAATCCTGAACATGGATGCGGACAGACGAGACAAATGGCAGGATATTGTGGATCATCTTCCGGCCTACAAAGTGATTATGCCTACCCGGCAACCGAACCAGGGACTACCTGTTTATGCCAAGAATGAAGCCGGATGGGATGCGCCGAATCACATGATACAGTTACATGCCGCTTATCCATGTGAAGTCTTGAATCTGGCATCATCTCCTGAAGCTCTTCAGATTGCACGCAATACGGTCCACTATTATTTTGTGGCACAGGAGGGCTATAAACTCATGAACGAATTGGGCTTGAGTGCTTATGTGATGGGAGCCCGCGTAGCTTTCGACCCGGAAATACTTATCGACAAGATGAGGTATCAGGCTGAAACTGCGGGAAAGAACTTTTGATTACGGATGGGCACCATTGTCTGGAGAAGAGTGCGATTATGGAGGCGGTACATTCCATGATGCTACAAACGGTAGATGATGTGCTTTTTACCTTTTTCCCCGACTGGATGAAGAAACCGGCATCCTTCACACGTCTTCGGGCTAAAGGAGGTTTTCTTGTGTCGGCTTCGTATGATGGGGCTCAAGTGACCGAGTTGAAAATTCAGGCAGGCAAAGCACCTGTTTGCAAGATCCGGAATCCGTGGCCGGACCGGGAGATAGAAGTGACAGCTAATGGAAGAACAGTGCCTATTACTATATATCGTGATTATTGTGCTTTTTTTTTCTGTCAGGGAGAATGAAGTCTATCATGTAGTATGCAAATAGTTTCTTCATCCTTATTGTTGCACTCTGGTAAACAGATCGGTGCACTCAGGTGGATAGCCTATTCACTTCAGTGCACAAGCCTGTTCACTGGAGTGCAACGATAAAGGTTTCTTATTGAAAAATCGACTGATTATGGTGGTATAATCTTTCATTGTCTGTTAGTTATGATGAGAATGAACGATAGTTTTGCTACAGTTCATTAAGCGTTGACGATTAAGTTATGAGAATAACATTTGCAATAGGTCATTTTAGCAAGTCGATGATATCAGTTTTTCAATCTCTTTTGCAGAGTCCACTATATACGCCGGATTAAACTTTTCCAATTCTGTTCGAGGTCGGAACCCCCATGTTACACCACAGGCTGTTACATTTGCATTAGCTGCCGTTTGCATATCGACTCCTGAATCCCCGACATAAAGAACATCTTCTTTTCGTACATCGGCAAGTTTTAATATATCAAAAACGATTGTTGGATCAGGTTTGACATTTACTCCTTCCCCGTTGGCCGAAAACGGCAGTGAAATGAATTTCCGGAAAGTAGTGGGCAACCAGTTTCTCTGTAGCGGCTTGATATTTGTTGGAAGCGACTGCAAGCTGTATACCTTCGGATTGTAAATAGGATAAAAGTTCTGAAATACTCGGATAAGGATGGCTGTCATCTGCATTGTGAATATCATAATAAGGAATAAACTCTTTTCTTACCCGGAGCACATTCTCTTCCGTCTTTTCTCCTTCGGGCAGAGCACGCTCAAAAGTTTGTTGATACCATTTCCAACCATGAAGTTATACTTCTCAATGTCATGGGTAGGATATCCTAATTTGTTTAATGCGTAATTGGTGCTATGGGCCAGATCGGCAATGGTGTTTAGCAATGTACCGTCCAAATCGAATATAACTAGTTTCTTCATTGAGCTTTTTCTGTTTTATAATTAATCTTACTATCTTGGATATTTTTTCGCTTACAAAGGTAGAAAAGAAAAGACGCTCCTGCAAGATTTTTATGATGCAGGAGCGTCTTTTGTATTTGGTTACTTTTTTATTTCTTTGTAATCCGAAACCAATCCACATCTGCCCAACCGCCGTCGTTAGTAACAATGGCAGGACGAGTACAGAACATACCAACCTTGGCACCAATCCATTGTCCTTCTCTTGCCTGGAAAGGAACACCTAATGATTCATATTTCTTTCCGTCGAGGCTATAGCTGAAATTACACATCACAATGAGGTCATGTCCGCCTTCACTACCCTTGATTTTCTTTCCGTCACAACTGAAACGCACTTTCAGATAAACCGTGTTTTGCGAAAGATCGAACAGCGGCTTTCACTTCTTCTGGTTTGCCTTTATCTGCTCTGTCATTCAACTTGCGACAGAACCAAACCTTTATCTGTATTTTTCAAGAATCAGTCCGGCATAATCCCTGCCCATAACGACAAGTCCGGTGCGTTCGCCTTGTTTCTTCAGGTTAGGGCTGAACGTCAGTTTCATTGTTGCGGTAAAATTATCAGAAGGAGTTTTCTGTAATAAGAGGTTGGCTACATCCCACAGGTTTTTATACTCTTCTACCACCGGGTAAGAGTATAACCTGACATAACTTTTGTCTCCCGCATAATACGTCCATTTTTCGTTGATGTTAGCGTGCCATTGCCATTGTGGCGAAAGGGGTATAACCGTCAAACTCATCACTTTCCTGTGGAGTACAAACGGGATATGTCTTTTCCTACATTCGGTTTCCTGTAAAGTCAAAACAGGCTCACCGCAACCCGTCACCGTCTTTGTCTGTTCCGATGACAGGCCAGTCGTTTACCCATTTCATCGGTTGCATGCATATACGGCCGTGTAAGCGCCTTCTACATCCTGGAAATGAAGGAACCAGTCTTTCTCCGGTAAAGGGTATCCACCAAGCTCCCTGATGAGGCCCGTTGACGGGAGAGTTGCCTTGTGTCAATACCGTTTCCACTCGTAAGCGACCATAAATGCTTTTTGGAACGTAACACGACCTGCCAGCCTGTCGGTACGCCGCCTGCCGGATGAAAGATATAGTAATAGTCATTTCTCTTATACATTTTGGGACCTTCGCAAGTCACCGGTGTGCCTGTGTCCGTCAAATATGATGCCACGGGAAGGGAGTGGTTGCTTTCGTTGCCTCTGCATTCAGTTCGCAGGTGTGATTACGCACTTTTCGGTCCGGCACGACTTCCTGCGTATGCGTAATAATTATATTACTTTTCCGTCCTCATCCCAAAATGGGCGAAGTGTCGATAATCCCTTTTCCCGGCTTTACAAGAACAGGCTCACTCCACGGACCTTTCGATCTTTTGTTACCATGAAAGCCCCCTGGTCAGGTCTCCCCCAAAAATAAAATTCACCGGTAACGAATGGCCGGTGCCCATATAATGGTACCGTGGTCCGGTCGTTCGGAGTTTCAATAGAGTGCAGGGCATTGGGGACGGCTTGGCGCCAATAACTGTCCAGTTCACCAGATCCTGGAATGCAAGAATCTGCAATCCGGCGAGGCAGTTGAAACTGGATGAAGTCATATAGAAATCATCTCCCTACACGGCAAGCGTCCGATCAGAATAATCGGCATGAGAGTACCGATTTTTGTGTTGCCGTTTCGAGATCGGAATCCATTACTGGATACATAGTTTTTCACCATTTTCCCTACTGTGAAAGCCGTAAAGCATGGCAGAAAAGCTAAAAGTCTGTGTCAATCGTTTTTATAATCCCTATTTAGTTATACAGATATCCTTAATTTTCACAGTGACGGATGCCAGTTCTTCTTTTCCATTGGCGGAGATAAACAAACCACGCTTCCGGTTTTATATCCGAAAAGTTTTTCATGGAAGTGAACGTGGTGTGATACCGGAAATAGTTTCTTCCCGGAGCAGTAATTGCATAAAGGAAGTTAACTTTATCTTTTCTCCTCCGATTTCACATAACGTTGAGGAATGCAGGTGCCAGTCCTACTGTTTCTTTTGGCATATATTTTCATGTATCGTTTACGGCCAGTCCATTACCCCAGCTTCCTACCCAAGACCTTTATGGTCGGAGAAAAGATTTGAATTACCTACAATATCCTGAACTCCTGTGCAGAATATCTCTTTTGAGTTGTTTCGTCAAAGAAAGCCTCGATACGGAGATCTCGGTGTCCGGCATAGAGGGTATACAATGTCGTCATATCCGGTTCCGAGCCTTGATATTGCCAGCCGGTCACTTCCGATTTCTGCAATGACACGTACCGGTCCATAGGAGATGATACGTTTCACGTGCGGGTCTCCACCGGGTGACGTGTATTGCTTTCGTCCATCCCAACCTTTCAAGGCACCCAGACCGCAGCTGTCAAATACCCGCAGCACATCATCCCTCGAATCCTTTGTTATTGTTCATCCGTAGGATAGAATTGCGATTCATTGATTTCCAGTCCTTTGTTGAATTTGCCATATATCCGGCGTCTGCTTTTCATTGAAATAAAGACGATAGCCTACTAACCCGATTCCAACACCGGACCGTGAGGGACGTACCATACTATATATATATTGCCAGTACCAAACGGCCAGCCTGCTGATGTTTCCTTTGCGGTGGTCTGTGATAAACATATCAGCATGTTCCGTTCAGGATAAGTCTCGTGCTCTTTTCCGAAGAAAGAGTAATCTGAATGTTTTTCTGCCCTGGGAAAGTTCGGTAACGAATGTGCCAATTCATCCATTTGCGGTCCCTTGTTCAAGTCATCCAGCTGGGAAGCGTGTTTTATCAAGCCTCTTCCATGACTACGGCAGACTTTTAGCCTTTGAACCCTTGAAGCTCGCGTAGGCTGATCACTACCGGTATCCGTTTGTGCTGGTTCCAGTTGGCGTACCTCTATCGTAATTCGTCTTTTCCTGTTTCTGAGCCAAGCGTGGGCAGGATGACGCTCCTAAAAAGAAAAAGCGATAATAAGAATATTTTTTTCATGCTTCTAAAGCTGATATTATACGTTGTATTTCTTTTGTCACAAGTAACGAAAATAGCAGCATCGTCTATCTTTTATGGATAAAATAGTCTGCTATTTGAGCTTTTTACCTATATAATGATATTGTGGTTTTTCTTCTTTTTTTCTGGAATGTATCTATTTGAGGCCTTGAATCTGTCCTTTGCACCCCAGTTCTTTCATAAACTTTTCGTCGACAGTCAGGTTTTTGGCATTCTTGACATTTAATATTGCTACCCCTTTTGCCGATTCTACATAAACGTTTTCTAGTAAATTCCGTCTACCTGGCTGATAACAACCTTATCCGTAGCTTCCGTCATAACAACGTTTTAACCGTCACATTGCTGATTGGCATTTCCGGAAGACCGTTGAAGAACATCGCACGCCCCGAACCTCTGCAAACAATATTTGAAATATGAATATTGCGGAATGCCGGAGTTTCTTCCGTTACCGGAGGAATGGCAGTCTTCATACGATTCAGCAAATCTCTTCCGATTCTTCTCCTGCACCTTTCCTTCGTAGAACAAATCGAACAACAATAGCGGCCTGTTCGGTATATTAATCATGTTGATGTTATTAATGTAGATGTTTTCATACACACCACCACGTCCGCGAGTACTCTTTGAATCGTAAACCCACATCCGTACCCATGAATGCAGCCCTCTACATAGACAAGTTCTTCACGCCCCGGACATCTGCTACCTACCACGAATCTCCATGCCCGTGCAGTACTGTATTATTCTTTTCACAATCACATTCTGACAAATCAATTCGTCTTTACCTGATTGATTAAATCGCTGTCACCATTTCTATCTCTGTGAGTACATGATTGATAACCATAATATTATTAACCGTGAAATCTTCGCAGGACAACGGATGCAGACAGCTCGGAGAGTTCTTCTTGGAAAGCTACGCCTCCAACAACACTTTTTTGCTTTTTCACAATGCTGAGCAACACCGGACGCAACCACGGATGGATTTCAGCCCATTTTCATTATCTGTATTAATCCCCTTCGGGTACGTTGAAATTTTTGCAAGCCATAGCCCCTTTCAAAACCTGTGATGGGATACCATATTTCTGTTTCTATCCAGGACAACACCGCCCGAATTGACCAGTTTCTTCCACTGTGAAGCAGTCAGTTTCTCTTTCTTCACCGGACGCCAGCAATCTCCGTTACCATCAAACGTGCCATAGCCGGTGACAGCGATATTTCCGCATCCGTGCCGAGATCGGTAGGACTGGCAACGACGGGTTTCCAACTTCCTTCAAAAGAAGTGTGTCGATGATAGGATATGCTTCGAAGTCGCCTGAAAAGTACCAATGCATTTCCTGTTCCTGTATAAAGATTCACATTACTAGTAACTCGATAGGACCGGTCAACCAGATACCTTCAGGATAATCACTTTCCCCACCACGTTGGTTGCCATGTCTTTGGATCGCATCATTGATCGCCTTTGTATTCAGGGAATAATCTATCTCCTTTGGTTCAATTCTTTCGATGTTTACCATAAGCAGGAAAAGCCGGTTGCTGCACTTCGGGCATTTCAAAGGGAGAATTTCTGGTAAAGTGCGTCACATTGCGTTTTTGCTTATTGCATTCTCGCTGGTTTGTTTACAGAAAAAACTTATTTTTTGATTGGCAAAGTAGGTGGGAAGCTTCAAGGATGTGGACTAATTGATAGATTACGTGTATTTTTTGTCATTTCTGTCTATTATTTGCAAGGCATCTGTGCTTTATGCAGAAAGTTCCTATTTTGCACAAAAATTTAACGATTAAAAGATGCGAGCTGCAACTTGTTGAAAGGAAAAAAAGAGGTATTATCTTCGGTGCTCTGAACGATCAGTCTATTACCTGAAAGTGGCAGAGCGTGCCGTAGAAGAAGGTGCAACAATTACATTATCAAATACCCAATGGCTATCCGTATGGAGAAGTCAATGCTTTAGCAGAGAAACCGAATTGCCAGATTGTTCCGGCAGATGCAACGAGCGCAGAGGATTTGTCGAATGTGTTTAAGACCTCAATGGATATACTGGGCGGGACAAATTGATTTTTGTGCTCCACTCTATCGGTATGTCTCCTCAACGTACGCAAGAAACGTAATATGATGACCTTGACTATGGAATGTTGGATAAGACATTGGATATTTCCGTTTCCATTCCATAAAATGATTCAGTCGGCCAGAAGCTGAATGCGATTGCAGATACGGTTCAATCGTTGCATTGGTATGTGGCTGCACAGCGTACTCTGCGGCTACAACGTGCCAGCGGTGCGAAAGCATTGCTGGAATCTGCACGCAGCTTTGGCTATATCTACGGACGCGGACATAGTGTTGAATACAATTTCGGTCGCCCTCACTACTGCCAGTTTCCGGGCGTGAAAGGTAGATAAGTTGTTCGTCGCTAACCGTATATCCCGCTCCGGAAATGCGACTGCCGATGGAAGATTATTGTGGCTCGTCGATCTTACCCGTAAGGTGACCTATGCAGGAGCGATTGGTCTCCGCTGGCGTAGGTATGATCTCCATTCAATGGCTACCTATGAGAAGAAGGGTTGGACAGACCTTATGGACGAAAATGGTAATATCATTTACGGATAAAAGATTATGAAACTACGGATTTCTCTTCTTGTTTATTATTAATAAGTATACTTTTTCGCCTCCTGCAGGATAAGCACAGGAAAAGGTACGGAGCAGAAAAAGGAGAAAGAGATTTCTGTTCTGAGATATGATAAGCGTGTTGAACGAATATGTTCGTTCCAGCAGCTTTTCACCACTATGCAGAAACAGTTACCGCCAGCCGACGAAAATTCTGATTGAAGATGTACTGGCTATCGGTACCGTGAAAGACGATACCATTTTCCAGCGTCTTCAAAAATTCTATTCGGACACTACGTTAGTCCGCTTGAGTGAGTGACGGAAGCCAAGTTCCCCAATCTTGATGAAGTGGAGAAAGGACTGAAACAAAGCGATTCCGGAAACTGAAAAAGAGAGTCCCCGGTACGAAGGTGTTTGTCTATTCGCAGATATCCGGCATTCAACGAGTCTATTATTCTTGTAGACACGTTGCTCGGTATCAGCCTCGATAAATATATGGGGAAGATTACCCGCTTTACAAACGCTTCTATTACGATCATCAATGCCAGTTCAATGCGTCCCGAACGTATTGTGCCGGATTGTTTTGTATTCTATCTCCTCGACCGTTACGGAATGAGTTATCACGAGAGGGACTTGCCTGATTGACCTTGATGATGCATTCCGGGAAGATCAATTATGTAGTGCAGCATTTGTTGGGTTATGATAATATTGGTGATGCAATCGGTTATTCGGATGAGGAAAATGCCTGGTGCAAGAAAAACGAAAAGGTTATTTGGGGAACATATCTGTTCCAACGATCATTTGCATGCGCGTGACCCGATGATCATCTGTTATTATATGAAACCTGCTCCTGCTGTTGAAATGTGCTGGGGTGGACAAGCGCCTGTACCAGTGGGTATATGGATAGGCGCACAGATTGTTTCTTCCTATATGAAAAAGGCATAAGGATACAGTTACATTTGTTGAATTGTAATGAATTATCACGAGATGTTGAACCAGTCCGATTATCTGGCTTCCTGATAGCTTCATTGGCAATTTTAATTTCACCTTAAAAGTGGAAACTGCTCTCTATTTACTACCCAGACTCTAGGTGATACACCTGTCGAAAAGTGTTTTGCTCTTCTTATAATAAGGGAGATTATCTCCGGTATCCGGCATTTTATCGTTGAAGATATTCGTTCTTGCCCGCCGTTTCTTGAAAGTGGACCGGGAGATTGATATTGTGCGCTGACACGTTCTACCCGTTGAACAAGCACACTTCACCTGAAGACATTTCCGGTTATCTGAAACCTTTGGTTGGCGGTGCTTCAATGGGAGTGATTTCCGAAGCCGGTTGTCCGGCTGTTGCCGATCCGGGGGCGGATGTGGGTTGCCATCGCGCAGCGTAAGAAACTGAAGGTTGTTCCTTTGGTGGGACCTTCTTCGATTATTCTTTCCGTGATGGCTTCGGGCTTTAACGGACAGAGTTTGCTTTTCATGGTTATCTGCCGATTGAACCGGACGGGTGCCAAGAAGTAGAACATTGGAGCAGCGTGTGTATGCTGAAAGTCAGACACAGCTTTTCATTGAGACGCCTTACCGGAATCATAAGATGATAGAAGATATTTTGTTAAATTGTCGTCCTCAAACAAAGCTTTGTATTGCTTGCGGGAAAGCATTGTTAATCAAACGGGTGGCACCCGCCTCTAAAGATAATATCCATGGGAATGTCCACTTTTCCTTGTCCAAAATGGCTGTTGACGGTCTGCAAAGGAACAGCATTCCATGAGTGGATATGGCAATTCTTATCACCGGATTGATATGTTCTTATAATTAACAGGCTCATAAGAAAGACAGTAGGAGGTAACACTTTATAGAGTACAAACAGACTTGTCTTACTTAGTGGGTTTTGGAAATGACGGTGATGCTGATTATAATAAAATGCAGTATTCCGAAAATCAAATGCATACAGATACAACGGCGGCTTCTGCTCCCTGAGCATATAAACGTTTGTTGCAAGAACCTATCTGTTTTAAGAAGTGGTTGATAAACCTTTTCTATGCATATAAAGACTTAGCATTGGAATGAGAATACTGACTTCAGAGTAAGCGGGAGCGCAACGAACATAATCACCAGGAATGAGAGCTGCTACGGATAATAGTGCCAGCACTCCGGTCGCTATATAGAGGATAAAATTTAGGAATTAACAATCCTTTACGTCGATAAGAAAGGTATATTCCTATAATACCTATACCTGTACCGATGTAAATAGCCGTGTCTTGCGTTATAAGTTCACACAATAAAATGGAAATAATAACGGGGATAAAACCCAG
>VOFC01005418.1_pt1 | contig 45790 bp, 54 predicted proteins | sample 5384161 | NCBI WGS metagenome assembly VOFC01 (sample SAMN12384722, study PRJNA508395) | human gut metagenome | isolation source: healthy gut B | host: Homo sapiens | reverse complement strand
GCAACAAAAAATTAACTTCAGTTTCTTTGAATTGAGTTTACCCGATGACGATCCAGTCTATACCCTGAAAAAGTGATGGAGGAGTTGGATTTTTCAGGCCTGCTGGCCAATTGTTCAGATAAGGGAAGAAACCGGGTATAACCCAATTATGATGTATGCTGTAGTTACTTACGCAAACATGCGCCCGAACTGCCACCGCGCGCGAGGCCGCCGCCGCTGTAACCGCCGCCAGGCGCCGCCTGAACCGCCGCTGTTGAAAGGCCCCGCTGCCGCTGCCCGAACTGCCGCGGTCGTTGTAGCTCACTGCCGCGCGAACCGCTGTTGAAGTCATTCCGCGAGCCGCTGTTGAAAAATCGCCCCGCGAACCCGCTGTTATAGCTGTTACCGCGGTTATTGTAACTGCTGCCCCGGTTGTTGTAACTGCTGCCGCGCGAGCCGCTGCTGAACGGACTGTCGCCCGTTGCGGCTGCCGTAGCTGGTGCTGTAGACCGTTGCGGCCGCCGCGCGCGCAACCGCCGGCACGCAACCTCCGTTGCCGCGCCCCCGAAGTGCTTCGCCGGGAGTGTAGTCCCTGCCGCGTCCGCCTGTTGCCGTAATAGTCGCGGGGCATGGTGATGTCCATGCCAGCCGCCGCCCATCCGGGCCCCCAACCGGGTCCCCAGTAAAGGGATGCCATCCGGGACCCCACTCACGGATCATACCAAGTGAAGCCGAAGCCCAGTTCCAGCCGCCCCATGCGTAGCTGGGATAGCCCCACCACGAGGGCGAGTAGTTCCAGCCGAAATACCAGCCGCCGTAAGGCGTGCCGCCATGTTCCGAACATCGAGGTTATGTATTTGGGTTCGACCCAGACCTCGTCGCCGGAAATGATGATGTTGTAGAAAGCCGGATCATACGCCGTGGCATAGGTGAAACGAACTGCCGTAGCGGGAAGTTGTAGTAAACTCGACGGCATCCGGTAGGTCGGCGACCTCGAATCCCCCTCAGACGGCGCGCATAGGCACTCTCGTACGTATCGGCCAGAAAATATCGTTGTAGGGTTCGAACTCGTGACCTGTCGTACAACTGCCTCCGCAGCCAAAGCCTGCGCTTCGGCGATCTTCGCCTCCCACTCGGCGCGGCGCGCCTCGGCCTCGGCCTTTGCGGGCTTCGGCAGCGGCCTGCTGCTTGGGCGATGGCCGTTTTATCGTGCAGAGCATACAAATCGTCGTTGGCATACCCCGACGACGCAAGTAGCTCGACGAACAGCCGGCCAATCCAGACAGGATACTTTTTTCATAGCGCACATGGTGTTTGCGTTAGTTCTTTTCCAATAAAACGAAAACCATACCGCTTTTAGTATCGTTTTCACCATATAAACGGCCGGAGCGCAGCAATACTGCACTTGTCCGCCTGATACAAAGATAGAAATTATTTTGGCAAAAAGCATCAAAACGAACCGCTATAGCCGCATTTTTCCTGCGGACTGAATTTTTTTCGCACGAAAATGCCGAGAAATAAAAAATATGTCTATATTTGCAGTCCCAAACGAAAGGTTTTTCGTCCGGGAGATTGAGAGATGCCGGAGTGGTCGATCGGGCCGCACACTCGAAATGCGGTGTACGGGCAACTGTACCGGGGGTTCGAATCCCTCTCCGCAGTAAAGATTGATTATCAATCAATTACAGAAAAAAAGCGTACAGTTTTACGCACACAAACGTAAAAACTGTGCTTTTTACCATTACCACACTAATAAACCGAATTCAGATTTAATTTTTCAGAATATAGGCTGATTGTGAGAATAATGTACTATATTTGTATATACTAAGGGAAATATATCCGCGCTATGACAACAAAAAGAATTAGCATTTGAGTATTTAATGGATTGTTTTATTGATTGGTATAAATCAATAAAAAATGACAATTCATTTCATTATTCATTTACAAAAAAAGTAATCAAATTATTGTTTTTGCATCAGCAGCAAATGCCAATAACGAAGATCATAATTTATTAGAACGTTTAATAAGTTTGTAGCTATGCCCTCTTTGGCCCTGTTGAGAGCGATATCTACAATAAGATGAATCAATCAGCTATGGAAAATATTGCATATCAGATAAAGAGCTAAAGATTCAAGAAGTTTTAACAGAAAACAACGAGGATAAAATTATTCCGACAATAATTGAACAAATTAATGAATCTGTTGATGCACTAAGGAAGATTAATAATCGACTTGTATTGTATTCTGCATTTGATTTAGTAGACTTATCTCACAAATGGAGTTGTTATGTACAACTTATAAGTTATGCTCGTCAAAAAAACAAGGGGAGCATTTCTATTCCGGATAATTTGATTATAAATAGCGATAAATATTTTATCATATAAATAATGAAATTTGTTCATTAAAAAAATGAATTATATTTCAACTTTTTTCAACTGCAACCTAAAAAAATATAGTGAGGAAGATATTATTATTCAGCTAGAAAAGGTAGTGCCTGTATAGATGAATATTACAAATCTGTATTTATTCTTCTTTCAAAGGCAGTTTTATCCGGAGAGTATATATTTGATCCGAACTATAGAAAGCCTTTTGATGCGAAGCCGATATTGCTATGGAAATAGGCAATATCGATACTTATTTTACACAACGGTTTTCAGATCTAAGTTTGGGGCTCAAATGTATCCTAAAACACTATGTAGGGTTTCTAATTAATATCGAAGATAAAATTAAGAATTCTGACGAAGAATTCTTCTTTATACATTTAAATCGGATGATAAGAATATAAATAATGAATTTTTATCCGACTTTTATATCAATTGTTCCTTAAATTAGCTCACTGATCATTTAACGCCGATAATGACAACCGAGAAATACTGTCATACTGAAGAATTAAACCAAGTAGGAACAAAGATCTTAAAGACATTTATTCAGGCTCTATTAGATAAATGCAATTTATTACTTGTTAAAAATGTTCTATGATCCGATTATCGGAAGGAAACTATAGTTTTGAATTTTAAAAAGCATTCTGTTGATGAAATTGGAGTTTTTCAGAAAGTTCTCTCAAGGAAACCTTCAACAGATATAATTTCATGTTTAATTCAAGTTTCGATAAAGGATTATACAAAGAACAGATTACGAAATATCAAGAAAAATGTATTAGCAGGCACTCCAAAGCATCTGAATTGATATTGCTTATGAAGCACTATCAGAAAGATAATTGTTCTTCTAGACAGGTTAAGAACTTGCTACAATCATTTGATGCCCTTGCTTACAAATCAATATATGCAACTAAGATCAAGAGAAAATTTGATATAGTCGCTTAATTCTATTAAGAATTATTTATATAATTGCAAAGTTATCTATAAATTTAGAGAACCCAGAGTATACTATTGAAAACTTAAAAACGGGACTTATTAGAAATTAATGACATTCAAAAACGAAACGAGAATTTATAACTACTTTCCATATTATAAAAGCATTAACTTTTTTTAAGCAAAAGAACGGAGAATACATTTGCAACCAAAAGCAATAGAGATTCAATCCAAGAACTCTTGCTTTTTTTCGATGAGACTACTTGAAAAATTCAAGCACAACTCTAAAATGGTGTTACTGAAATAGAAACTATCCGTTTTGAGTTGATTTCAAATGAATGTGGTTCAATATAAAGATACGATATTTCTTTTATTTATTTATTCATCTTTCTGTAGGCTAATAAATTTACAAATAAAATTCAATTCCAAATTACAAGACTTAAATTGAAACGAAAATTTTATGATAGCCAAAATGAACTATCAAAAGAGAGAGAAACCATCATTCAAATCCAAAGATAGAATAAGCAAAAAAAGAGAATAAGACATTTGAATATGGGGCATCTTTATGGCAATTATTTTACATTATATTTCTTCGGAATTCTAATATTTCTAATAAAATTAGTTGATTTGAAATATGCTCGAACTCTAAGTGTCATTTAATCAAATTAAAAAAATAATTTGACGGAATTTGAATCCATCTATACCACCCCTCGTTTTGAAATATCGGATAATTCATTTTCATTAATCGCAAAATCATATTTGACAAAACTATTATATATCAAATCATTAAATTGTATCATCACACGACGATAACGATAAAAAATCTTAATACTTGTTGATTTTTTTAATGATATCGCTTGTATTTTTATATCAAAAAACGTCGTAAGTGTCTGTTCAATGAGCCCACGATATTGATATTTCGTAAGACCATATGGATTATTTGAAGTTTTGTTGCGATAATTAATTATTGTGTCCTCTGTATTAAATGCAAAGGGCGAAATATCAATTATAAGCAACCCCATCTTATTACAATAATTTAAAAAAAATCCAATTTATTGTAAACATTTATACCGATTACACGTTCTAAATCTTTCCTCTGAAAAAAACTGTGTATTTTTCGTTTCGGGATTGTAGATATAGCTTTTATCCTTACCCCATAAAGGGGCTTCGGCTATCATTAGGTATTTGACCTCTTTTATACACTCCAGATTCCGAAACCACATTTCGTTAATCTCGTGAAAAGCTTTTTCCAAATAAAGGTTGTCCCTTTCGAAATGGTCAATTATTCCATTCTCGGAATAGAAGTCGTGTAGTATCTGCTTGCAGCGGCTGTAATCCATATTGGCTTGGTCTGTCCTTGTAATTAGAGTCGAACCGCACCAATAAAAAGGCGCAGGTCTAATCCTATCTGCAGAAGGTACGACCAAGCACCCTGAATAGAATAAGAAAAGCCCGCGCCAAGCGAAGGCGTTTCCATCTATTATCGTCTATTCAGTTGCCTTAAAAAATTGGTCGTTTTTCTGCGAGCAACAATAGCGTAACGCTATGTAATTGCAAAGATAGTGAAAATTCCGACAGATAAAAGCCCAGTCCTTCAACTATATTCGCAGGACATCGCGCGGGCGTCAGCGCTGCGCGCGACAATTCCACGTATAGATTATGGTCTTTATACCCCTTTATCGAACCCTATTCCGAAAAGATATCATACCCCATGCGAAATGGCCGTTTTCTTTTATTATAGGACAACTAAAACCCTACAACCCAAAGAAATCCATTACCTGACCATTTAAAATGCGCATATATGGTCTATTCAAATGAAAGAATGAAAAATAAATCTATTTTTGATAGGCTCATATTTTTAACCTTTCTCATCACTAACCCCAAAGTCAGCTGCCGCATCCAACCCATGTTGGCGAATAAAATAGAAGAACGTGCGAATGGTTACCTGATTCGCGCAGTTCCCTTTCGAAAGGCCGCTAAATAACCTATCCGTTTCGACATAGCTGTATCGGGAATGGAAACTGCTGACCCGATGAAATAGCTCCCGACCGAAATCCCCGAAGGCGTTATGCAACGCATAGCCTATTCGCAGCCAATTTGCATAACCTGCGGTAATATCTACCTTTTTCTGCTCGATTATCTGGATATACTTGAGCACCTCTTTCAGCGGTTCGTCTTCACTGTCCGTTCCGGATAGAGTTGCGTTCCCGGTAATGTCAGGCACAGCCGCCCCGTCCGCCAATCCCTCGTATATTTCCGCCTCTTGGTTGATATATGGCTCCGGATCGTAAGACACGAACCGTTTTCGGGAAATGTCACAACAGGACGGGTCTATGGTAATCCCTATCGCAGAAAACTGGGTCTGCAAACTCCGGAAATGCAACAGTAGCTTTTTAGGCTGCGCTATGGGGACAATCACATAGTATCCTTCACCGCCGGCAGACCGTCCGCAAAATGCAACATAGGGCAGTCTACCGAGCTGATCTTTCAACCTGTCATACCCCTCGACCTGCAGATTATCTTTCCTGTCGATGTCAATACAAATCAGTCCGGTGGGTTTCAGCAACGTGTTTGCCGCCCCGCCCCGGAACAAACCGGACGGCGTGAATGCAGGCAGTCGAGTTTTCAACTCTTTTTTCTTCCTTGCGTCTGATTCTGTCCGGACAGCCAGAACACGGGATTTGTAGCGATTTGTGGTCAAGAGGTCGATTAGAGTCGCTCTTACTGGGAATTTTGTATAGATGTGCTCGTAGTAGCTGACAGCTACATCCAGTCTGTTTTTCATACCGAAAACTTTTAATACTTCGGCCCAAGGTTGGCCGAATGGTTAAGAAGGTTAATTTTATGAAGATTTAGAATGAAATTTATTCTTCATCGGATTTATGTTTCTTCAAATATGCAACATTACCCACGTTTATCGTCGAAACCTGAATGCCGTATGATTTAAGCCGCTTGATGAAATTGGGTTTGGTCAAATGGTAAAACCCGTTTTCCTGACAATAGTATTTATATTCGATATATAAATCGACAATCTTTGTTTTCACATTGACATCCGATTTATACCTTTCGTCGTTGAGGAACTGCCTCAAACTGTCGGACTGCAATCTGTAATCTTCAACGGCTTTTCGCGCAGCAATACATTCGGTAAAAATCCATTCTGTTTCAGAAGTCTTGCAAGTCCGCGAAGCACCCAATTGAATACTCCGGCAAGCTCGTTTTCGATAATCCGGCTATGTAAGTCCTTAATCTGTTCTTCGGGCGGAATCGTTACATCGAACGGGACAATCAGAAACCGACGGAAATAAGCATCCGTAAACTCGTTACCTCTCGGAAGTTCATTACAGTTAAAAATAAGCCGGGCATACTGCGTAAGATGAAACGGCTTGTCATAGGGCAACCGGGCCGACACAGGCTCACCGGAAACAAGTTGCTTAAATATGGACGATTCCAATTTACCATTGATTTCACTCGCATAGTTCACCAGTTTATTCGCTAACTGCGCCCGATAATATCCACTCCCATCGGTCAAATCTTGCAATGAATGACAGATGACATTTTCAGCACCGAGCAGCGCGTTTACAATTTCGAAAAACACCGACTTACCGTTCGCGCCGCCGCCATAGAGCATCAATGCCTTTTCCTCTTTCAGAATCGTATTGCCCGTCTTTATAAAGAGGTAGCCGATGTATTCGGCCAACACCTTTCGGGCGGATTCGTCCGGCTGTACTTTGGATAGGTATATGTCGAATAGAGGAGCCGCCGCATCTGGATTGTATTCGAAAGGGAGCTGATGCGTCAGAAAATCATCCTTGCAGAATTCCCGCAGTTTCCCCTGACCGTTTTTAATCTCATACGTTCCGTTCAGTAGATTTATAAGCACCACATTGGAATTGGCCGCCGGGCTTTGCAAATAGGACTGCATCATAAACTGTTCGAACAGCTTCTTCCCGAATTGGTAGTATTTGGACGATACGATAGGGACGCCCATCCGCTCCGATGCTTTTAGCAGAAATTTCTGGAAGGCATCGACATCGAGCCTCGACCAGAACATTCTGTTATACAGGTATATTTCGTTCTGATTGCGGCACAGCCCCCAGTCGTTTCTCTCGGCCAACCTCGCAATTTCCTCAATGGTGAAAATCACGTAGTGTTTCTCATTGACTTTCATTTTCAACAGTTTCTTCTGAATGCTCTGCGCCACATCGCTGTCAGGGGCGCATCCGGCAAGCTGTTTTTGGAGCAGCTTCGCTTCAGGGTAAGCCAAATTTTGAAATTGACAGGAGTTACCTGTTTCACCAAGGTATTCAGTATATCCTGTTGTAGTTCTGCATAATTAATCGTTCCCATACTTATTCCCTTCCTAACGCTTTAAGTACCTTTTCGGCATCGAATACGATTTTCTTCCCTGCCTGCGAGTAGCATCCCCGCAAACGAGGATCGTGCTTAATTTTATTCGCAGTAGTGCGCGAACAGCCGAGTAGTTCGCACAACCCACGCAGACCATAGACCAATCGAGGCTCCTTCACCTCGGCGAATTCAGCTTTTGGGGTGCGGCTAAACGTTGGAGTTCCAAAAGTTCCTCCCCGTTCATCTGCCACACCGGTTTCTTTTTAATAATACGTGTATCATCGTATAATTTTTTAATTTTTTGCATCGCTGTATCTGGCCAGTATACTGCTCTGCGGAAACAAAACTACACAATGATAAATCTTGAATCAACTGATTCAAAACAAACTACCCACCCATCTTCCAATGGGCGGGTAGTGAGCGGGTATCTGAAAATAAAGCATTTACACCGAGCGAGTATTTATGCTTTTCGCTATCTCTTCCAAGATTCCATAATCTTTTGTCGGTTCTCCTTTTCTTTGGATTCGACAATTCACCTATAGTTTTATTGTTTTTTAGAAAAGATTTCGGGCATTCCGTTTCTTTTTCACGAGAAATTGAAGGCTTTCTTGTAAGCAGTAAAATTAATTCACCGATAGCTTGTTTGTTTCTATTCCAGCGTAGCGGCTTGAAATCTTGTGGATACAGACCGCCGCCAAACACATAGTTAAAATGTGTCTGATTCGTTTTCTCCGACAGGAAGTGCCCGTATTTAGTTAGTTTCCCATATAAATATTGACATTGGGCAGGATTTAAGTCTAACAAATGCGGCGGTATTCCTGCATTTTTTGAAATACTTTCATCAGAACGACCATTCACAAACTCCTCAATCCGCTCCATCTCTGTTTTCACATATCGCTCGTATTTAAGTATTTCCATCTGAATAGCTGACGATGTTTTAATTCGCTTCTTCTCTCCGTGCGGATAGGTGTCCGATAACCATTGCCCGATAATTTGAAGTTCATTCTTCAACCACCCATAATAGAATACAGATTTCTCCCAATCGCCAGTTTCCACCCGATTTATAGTTCGTTCTACAATATATTCTTGCTCCGCCTTATCGTACATTTTCAGACGGTGTGCTTTCAAAAGCTCAAAATTATGAGTTGGATTTATCGGAGCATCCGGATTCATCGCTTTAATAAAATCATAAACAGGTATTTGCTGTTCGTTATCCCTGATGAAATAAATTTTATCATCCATATCCTAACTATTTTTCATTAAACAATTTCATCGCCTCGGCTTTAGCCGAATCCGCAATGGCTATATAGGGCTTCATCGCTTTATAGTCGCTGTGCCCCGTCCATTTCATCACCACTTGCGGGGTATGCCCATCATAATTGCATTGCTTATAAATGTCCGCCGCCCCGTATGTGTACCCATCAGTTCGTATTTCGGATAAACCTCATCGACCCGTTCGTTCCCCCATAATAGGTAACCGTTTCGGGTTGATCCAGACCGCACAATTGGCCGAGTTCCTTGATATAATCGTTCATCTTTTGATTCGATATTACGGGCAATGCCTTATTATCCTCAAACGGAACCCCGTCGTATTTATCGAGTATTGCTTGACTGTATTTATTCAGGTCGATTGTAAGGCTGTCCGCTGTTTTTACCGTTGTAATATGAAGTGCCCCATTTTTGATATCAAACCGTTTCAGATTATAGACATCCGAATAACGCAGCGAAGTGAAACAGCAAAAGCAGAAAACATCCCGAACCCGATCCAAATATTTCTTACTCTCCGGTATCGAAAAGTTGTAAACGGTCATCAGTTCATCCCAAGTGAGGAAAATGATACGTTTCTCGGTCGTTTTCAATTTGGGCTTAAAGGAGAGGTAAGCCATATTCTTGTGGTAACCATTGTTCGCAGACCATTTCAGAAACCATTTTAAGAACCCCAACTGCTTTCCTATCGTGCTGTTGCGAAGCCCTTTTTCGTCCCGAAGATGAGTAATGAAATCCGCAAGCCCCTTTTCCGTCAGATCGTCGAACGACAAGTTTGGCGAGAAGATATACAGATGATTCCGCAGGGCGATGTATTTTTCATACGTGCCGTGCGTCCACCCGTTTATATTTCCTATCTCCTTAATGAACTCGTCGAAGACATCGAACAGCGTTTTTTCACGTATCTCCCCCACCTCATCCAGTTTGTTTTTTTGTTGGTGCTGATATTTTGCTGAATCAGCTCCTTGGTAACCTTCAGTTTTTCAGTCAGGCATTTATTCTCGAAATCAATACTCTGCTGAACGATATTATTGAGGTGGGAATTGATGACGTTGTACGTTATTCCCTTCGCATTGGACGCCCCCTGCCTGACCTTCTGCTTGGAACTGTCCCATTTCGCAGGGTTGATACTGTACCCCACGGACGTAAGAAGCCTTATTCCGCCGATGGCTATGGAAACACGTATTGGGAAATCCCCGTGTTTATCGCCTCTGCTGTTCAGATAAAAGTTTACCGCCATATTCTACACGAAATAGTTACGCACAAATATAAGCACACTTTCCCGTAAAACACGATAAACTACAAAAAATTATTCTGAACAATGCAAATGCAAATCGTTTTAATACAGTACTATTTATCAATTAATCCAAATCAATGTGAATTATAGGTTATGAAGCCTCTCTCTCCGCCAGCGAAACCCTGCAAAGATTTAATTTGCAGGGTTTCGTGCGTTTAGTCCAGAGGCATTGAAAAGCGATGCAATGCAGGTCAGCCGCGGCCTGCCCGCCGTACCTGATTCGGTAATGCCATGGATTGGGTGATGAAAGCCCAACTGTCTCTCATCCTCTACCCGTCTCTGCTATATTTTTTATCATATTATGATACAAACCGTTGAACCTAAGCGTTAAGAGTTCATCCATTTCTGGCAAATCATTTGCACGCACGAGCCATAGCCGCGCCTTTTGAGTACCATCCTCTTCAAGGCGGACACCGGACGTATCAATTTCATCCGGGCACTTTCGGGACAATAAAAAGATATGGTAATGAATAAAATTTATTTCATGCTGGCAATCCTGCTGGCATCGGTAAATTCATCCCTGGCCCAGAAATGGGCCGTCAAGAGCAACTTGCTCTACGATGCCACCGCTACGATCAACCTGGGTGTCGAAGCGGCGCTCGGCCCCCGCGTAACGCTGGACATATCGGGCAACTACAATCCGTGGGAGTTCGGCGACGCCCGGTGGAAACATTGGCTGATACAACCCGAAGTACGCTACTGGCTTTGCGAGCGCTTCAACGGCCACTTTTTCGGATTGCACGCCCATTACGCCGAATACAATGCGGGAGGGATCAATTTCAACGCCGATTTCCACCGCAACCGCTATCAGGGGCACCTCTACGGTGCGGGTTTATCCTACGGTTATCAGTGGCTGATCGGCAAGCGGTGGAACCTCGAAGCCACAGTCGGCCTGGGGTACGCCCGTTTGTGGGATCGGAAATATCCGATCGCCGAATGCGGCGAAGTGATCCGCACCCGCTCACGCAACTATTTCGGGCAGACCAAAATCGGCCTGGCACTCATCTTTATCATCAAATAATACAGCAGGATATGAAACGCCATACAAAAGCAACGCATAACCGGCTTACTGGCCGTATGCCTGACCTTCACCGCGGCAGTCTACGGTCGCGAAGGGAATCCGGCCGCTTACAGGAGCGGCGACCGGCTTTGCGTAAGGCTCTGATCACCGCCGGCATCGACCTCCCGGCCAACGGACAACTGACCGTCACGCCGGTCGTCAGCGACGGCGAAAACCAAATACAACTGGCTCCCGTCGTTTTCACGGGACGCATCCGGGAGAAAGTCAACGAACGCCGGGAACGGCTTTACGGCATACCGGCTGTTACCGAAGGTGCTTTCAGCAATACGGTCATCCGCCGCAGCCGGAAAAATCCGTCGGCAAATGCGGTTCTTTTCAAAGGTGATATTCCCTACGAGCCGTGGATGGCGGGCGCACGGATCGTCCTTTACCGCGACCTGGAGGGATGTGCCCAACACCGGACGGCCCTTCCGCCGCTGGTCGCCGCCGAGATCGCCCCTGCCGTACAACCGCGGCTGTCGTTCCTCGTTCCCACAGACGAACCCAAACGCCGCAGCGAACAGATCACGGCTGTCATACACTTCCCGCAGGGCCGTTCGGTACTGCTGCGCGGATTCGCCGACAATAGCAGCCAACTGGCGCGCATCGACAGCCTGACTGCACGGTTGCTGGGAAACGACGGCCTTTCGATAGAGAACGTCTACCTGAAAGGATATGCCTCGCCCGAGGACACCTATCCCTATAACACCCGTCTTTCCGCAAACCGCGTACGGTCGATCCGCAACTACCTGCAAGAGAACTTCGGACTGGACAGCGCGGTCTTCATCACCGCGACCGAGCCGGAGGACTGGGACAGCCTGCGGCGTTGGGTCGTCCTGTCCGACCTGCCCGCAAGGAACGAGGTGCTGGCCGTGATCGACACCGTGTCCGATCCCGATGCCCGCGATGCCGGCATCCGGCAAATCGACAACGGCGCAACCTACCTCAGGCTGCTGCATGAAGTTTATCCGCAGCTGCGGCGCGTGGATTACCGCATCAGTTATACACTGCCCCCGTTCACCGTGGGCCAGAGCCGCGAACTGATCGACTCCCGTCCCGAATGGCTGAGCCTGGGCGAAATGTGCCGGCTGGCGGAATTTATCCCGTCGACTCACCCGAAAGAGCCTATGTCTGTGCAACCGCGCTGGAGTTTTACCCCGACGATCCGTACGCCTGCAACAACATGGCGGCACTGGCCCTGCGCTGCGGCGACATACAAACGGCCCGTCAATGCCTGAACCGCTGCGCCGGGAACCCCTGCACACTGAACAATCTCGGCATCCTGTGCCTGATCGACGGAGATTCGGAAAAGGCGCGTTACTGCTTCTCGCTCGCCGCGGAAGACGGCTCCGGGGAGGCGGCATACAACCTGGCGCATTTCGACGAATTGAGTTGCAAATGGTAAAAACGACTTCATATTCCAAATAATATTATAAAAAATAAAACCATGAAAAAAATCTACAACTTGCTCTTATTTACGGTTCTTGCCGCCGGCCTCGCAGCTTGCTCCAGCGACGAAGAGAAAACGGATGTTGCCGGCCCTGCCGCCGGGAACCTGCAAATCATCACGCGGACACCCCAGGCGGCTGCGGGCCGCGGGCCGGTCTTCCGCACCGGGGAATTCCGGATCCTGGCATTCAAAAACACCGGCCCGGATTATGTCTATATACAGGACATTCCGCTCGGCGGCATGAATTTCGACGGCACGGCGCTCACCGGCACGGTGCAGCTTCCCGCAGGCGACTATAAGTTCCTGCCCTCCTACGGGCTGGTAACACCGGGCAATTACACGTGGCCGGACTTCACGGACGCCACCCTCTCCGATGCGCTCTACGTGACCCATACCGGGGAGAATTTCCCGGCGGCGTTCATGCTCAACACACCGCTCGATGCGGTTCCGTCCTACACCATCTCGCTCGACGGCCCGAAACAGACGGTCAGCGCCACGCTCCGCCGCGCCGTTTCGCGCGTGGACGTGCTCTTCATCCGCGCAGAGAAGGATGCCGCAACGGGCGTCTATACCGAAAAAAAGCGGGCGCTGACGTTTTCGGCCCCGAGAAACTGGCCGGGGTGAACCTGGCCTATACCGGCGCCAACAGCCGTCTGGGACTTTCGGGCGAGAAAGTGTCCGGTCTTTCCGACGTGTCCCACACGATCGACACCCCTGCGGACGTGGTCACGATAGGCACGGGCGAATCGACGGTCGTCGGTGCCGACAAATATGATTTCGAGAACGTACAGCCCGCCGACATCATCTCCGGTTCCGCGCATCTGAAAGGCACCTACCTGATCCCCAATCCCGACAATACGGCCACGACCGGATTTTCGATGCAGCTCACCTCGGGCGAAGGATCGGCACGCACCATCGCCCTGCGGGACAAAATACCCGTCGAACGCAACAAGGCGACACTGATCCGGATTTACGTATTGGGCGAAAACGTCTTCACCACGGGTGTCGATTTCGAAGTCGAGGTCGATACCGTCTGGGACGGATCGAACTTCGTGGACGGGAAATCGACTGACAAAAGCCAGGGAGACAGAATCATGAATAATCGGATTCATACGACCATCATCCTGGCAGCAGCCGCTTTCGCAGCCTGTTCGGGGTCGGAGCGAGCAGATATCGTTCCGGCCACGGAAACCTCGCGTATCATGCTGGTGCGCGAAGGGGCCGCGGATGTCTCGGTTTACGCCTTTCGCCGGCAGGGAGCGGTTTTCCTTTTCGACACGCTGTTTCGCGAAGGATGGACACCCGACGGCAAACTGTCGGTACGCATGCCGAACGGCCACTACAAATTCCTGTTCGCCAGCGGGGCGGCCGACCGGATCGCCCTGCAACCCACTCCGTTAACGCGGCAAACTTCATGGGAAGAGGCGGCCTTCGTCTTGCGTGAAAACACAGCCGTGCCCGGCACCTGTTTCCCGGCCGACGAACTGTTCCTGCAATATCCCGCATCCGACGCCAATACGGTCTACACGATCGACGGCGCGGCACAAACGGTTCGCGCCCGGCTCACGCGCGCTGTTTGCCGGATCTCGGTCACCGTCAAGCGAGGTTACCACGACGGCACGCGATACGTCGAGGTTCCCCTATGCCAAACCGCAATCCGTGCTCGACCAGATCGGCCGCATCGAACTCTCGGCCGACCACACGGGCCAGCGCGTGAATCCCGACGGAAGCAGCGGAACGGCCACGGTGACGGCGACACTCACGGCGGCGGATTATGCGGAACTTACCGACGGGGGATTTGTCCGGCTCGAAGGGCCTTTCGTCATTCCGCCCGCCGACGGCGGGGAGGTCGGCCTGGATATCACGGTCGTCCCCGCGGCGGGAGCCGCCCTGCAACCGGTGCAGCTGCGCCTGACGGGTAAAGCCGAACGTAACAAGCAACTCGACATTACGCTCTGGATCACGTCGGATTACCCCGTTATCGGAGTAGAAATACAAACGACCCCGATCACCGAGGAACAGGACGGCGATACGGGCATTTGGGAATAAAAGATTGAACGTGATGAAAAGAAAATACCTATATCGAATTTTCGGAATGCTGTTTTTGCCTGCCCTCTCCGCAGCCTGCGGACTGGAGGCGCAGGAGGAGATCTTTCCCGGCAATAAGTTCCGCTACACCGAACTTCGCCTGGAGGGCACGCTTCCCGTATCGGGATACCCAACCCCGCTCTACCTTTTCCGCCGGGCGGCGCGAACGCAGGACGGATATGTTTTCGACCGCAGTTACACTTCGGTTGCCGACGGTGAGACGCTAAAACTTCCGCTCGCTGAGCTGAAGGCCTACGACTACCGTTTTCTGATGGTCGCCCAGCCCGGCGGCACGCAATGGCTGTCGCTGTCCACAGCGGCCGGGACACAGTTCGTCCCGGGGGTCGCATGGGAAGACCGGCGGCTGATGCGCCTCGGGGGCGGCTGCGCCGGACGGTTACAGCGGCTATACAGACCTGAGCGCTTCGACATCTACCGCACGGGAAGCTCGCGCTCGCAGCCCGAAAGCATCCTATCGCCCGATGTGGAGTCGGTGATCGACCGGATCGCACGGACGAAATCTCCTATGAGAATCCGGACCACCGAACTGCGGTGGTTCCATTAAAACGGAACGTTGGTTCCCCGCAGCGTATGCTTCGGAAACTGCTGGTGCAAAGCTTCTGCCACAGATGACGGATTTTCAAGGTTCCACTCCCCAGACCGGCATTATACGACGACGGAAAAGTGCGGGCAGCCTGCGTATGAAAGCGGAGTTTTCCGCTGCCGTCCGATCTCGAAAAACTGCGGGTGAAACTGCTCTTCACATACTACGAGTCATACGACGCCTGCCTGCGCAACGGCCACATCGAAACCATTCCGGGCAGCCTGTTTCCCGCAGCGGCAGCCAATCTTCGCCCTTCCGGCGCAGCCGATGCCGCGACGGGCCTGCGGCCGCAAATTGCTTCATGGTCAACCGGGCGGATCACCACACCGCACCGGATCATCTATCAGTCCGAGGGGCATCGAAACGAATTTCGACTGGTTGTGAAACGGCAAAAAACGTACGATTATGAGAAAGAAAAGCTTTTAGTCTTATTCGTAATGGCGGCCTTCCTGGACGGGCAGGCTGCTCAGCGGGAACCCTTCGGGCACCCGTCCGCGGAGAGAGGAAAACGCGTCGAAGTCTCGTCTTGGCCGGAAGTTGCCGCGGCACGGACGCGTTCGCCTGTACCCATGACGCGCGCCACCTCTACACGCAGTGTTCAGGAACACGGCCCGGCTGCTGATCCTGAAAAAAGGCGGACACCTGCTGGATCGTGGACACGACGCAAACCGTCCTGCTCGACGCACAGTCAGGCCATGGGCCGAACTGAAGATCGCCGGGGATCTTCCGCCGTGCCCGTTCAATCTCGAACTGCGGCCGGGCGATTACCGGATCGTAGCCGTAATCAACTGGGGTCGGCCGACTGGAACAACGATCTGGTTCCGGGGAAAGTCGTCTCCGATGAGACCGACGGCTCGCTGCGCACGCCGCCGCTGCTTACCTACACGATCTCGACGCACTGGATGAACAACGGTTTACCGGCAGCTGAGCCGACGGGCGCTACCAGATAATATAGAAACAATTCGACGGTCTTTTCGCCCTTCGCGTCTTCGCCGACCCGGCCTCAGAACTGCCTATCGGGATCTTGGACATCGACATTTCCGGCGCCAGCGTGGATATACGTATAAAACCGACCAGACGTTCGCACGCACGCTCGCCGCAAGCAAAATCTCCGGCATCGTTTTCGAAACCACCGACACCTATGACGACTCCTCGTCGCAAATCCGGATCGATGTCGTCGAGGCGACGGACGACGCGGGAAACCCCCGAAAATGCGGCGGCGCTCTTCGACTCCTTTTTCGAGTGGAACGCCTCGCCCTACTAAAATTACGAAGTCATGAAAAAATCACCTTACATACCGTTCGCGTTCCTGTGCCTGCTGTCGGCAACGTCGTGCATCGAAGAGAAACTCGACCCGTGCCCGCCCCAGGGAGGAAGCGTCACGGTCGCGCTCCGGGTCGAGAAATTCCAGGCCCGGCCGTCCTACCGTCCGTCGGATTTCGAACAGAATTCGGGAAACGCATCCATTCGCTCGACTATCTGCTCTATGCCGGCGGGCAGCTGGTCGGGCAGGGCCGCGCGGACGACCTACATACCGCCTCCGGCGGGGGATTACCTCTTCCGCATCGACACGCTTCCGTTCGGGGACATACCGCCTGGCGTTCGTGGCGAATGTCACGCCGCGCATGATGACAGGGACGATGGACGCTCCGGAGGCACGTTACATCGTTTACCAGGGAGAAAAGAAACGGCGACGACCATTTCCGCGCCGACGTGCCGTTCGAAGTGACCTGCCCCTGCCGCAATGAATTCGAAGCCGTACTTCAGCGCGTACACGGCATAACCCGCTTCCGGTTCGAGAATATTCCCGCCCGAATCGCCTCCGTCGAAGTGGTGCTCGACAACGTCGGCCAACGCATGCCGCTCTGCGGGGAACCCGACCTGGCGTGCGAGGTTTCCAAACGCATCCCCGCAGCGCAGCTGAGGACACGCCCCGCCGGGTCGTTCACGCTCGGCACGTTCTGCACGCTGCCGGGCGTAAGACATCGTGGCGGCTCAGACTCTACGGCGAGGACGACGCACCGCTCTACGACCGGGTAGTCACCGACACCCTGCGGATCGAATGCAACCAGTTGATCGACCTTACGGCACGTTTCGAAGAGGGCGATTTCCGGGGAGAAATCGAGTTCTCGGTCGACGTCGACACGACATGGGACGGAGCCAACGAAGGCGGGGGCGAAATCATACGATGACGGGGAGCAGGTTCCCAGCCTGCCCGCCCATCCCGTGCGGACGGGCGCTGTCCTTACCCCGGGAAAGGCACGGGCGGTACGCTTTGGCCGACGGACGGGATGCCGCGCAGCGCTCCTGCGTGGCGGATTTATTTCAACAGGCAGCCGTTCAGCAGCTCGGGTCCCTCCCGGGCACATCCGCTTCCTTCATCCGCCGGATCGACCAACGCATGGAATCCATCTCCAGCCCCATCGTACGCAGATAGACCGCCCTTTCGATTCGTAAAGGCGGTCGAACTGCCAGAACCAGGCTGGCCGTATGAGCTGCGGCTTGTAGTTGCCCTCGAGCAGCAAACTGCACCCAGTATTGCCCCCCGGAAAATAGAAGTCGTCCGCATAACGGATGGCCTCCCATTCGATCTGCCCGCGGATCGTGAACATCTCGGTAATGCCGTCTTCGGTAAGTGGTCGATATAGGTCGGCGGTCACAGCGAGCCGATACCGTATAAAAAGCGGGTAAACCCGCCGTCGCCACGAAACACCAGCCAAGAAACCGCATCGCGGACATAGTACAGGATAAGCCCGCCGGCGATCCCGGCAAGGGAATCCTGCGACGGTGATACACACCGCCTTTTCCTGGATTTATGCACTATCATCTTCATCCTCAACCTGATTTTTTCATTTTCGGGATCGTGCAAATTCTTTCTCCAAAGGCATAGAATTTGAAAGCCGGGATAAAAAAACCTCGCATTATGCGCCGATGTTAAAAACAGGATGGCAAAAAGAGGAAACACAAATAACAAATGTATAAATTAAAAAAACAACCGGAAAATGTTAGATTACGAAATCTGGGGAAACAGCGTCCAGACATGGATCGTCTCCCCTACTTATCATAGCAGGAGCGTTTATCGTCGTAAAAACTGCTGTCGCTGCTGGGCAGGAAGGTTATAAACCCTTTATCGGCCGCACAAGCAAATCGGGTGGACGACATCCTATACTATTCCCTGAATCGCCCCTGAAATTCGCCGTGATGCTGCTGGGCATCTGGATCGCCATCCATCGGCTGGTCTACCCGGATCATCTGGTAAAATACGTCGACAACGCTTACAGCATACTGATCATACTGGACATAACCTGGGTTCTGGCCCGCCTCTCCCACGGCCCTGCTCCAGCAATATTGGGGGCAGCGGTCGGACGGCCATGCGCTGAAAAATGATGCCGGTAGTCAGGCGGACGATCCTGGTTCTGATCTGATCATCGGTCTGGTAACTGCCCTGAGCAATGTAGGGTCGACATCAATGCGTTATGGGGCACGTTGGGGCATCGGCGGTATCGCCTTCGCCCTGGCGGCGCAGGATACCGTGAAGAATATCTTCGGCGCGTTCACCATCTTCACGGACAAGCCCTTCGGCATCGGCGACACGATCAACGTGAACGGGCTTCGAAGGGACGGTGGTCGACGTGGGCATGCGCAGTACGCGAATCATGGGCTACGACCGGCGCATCACCAGTTATCCGAATTACAAAATTACGGACGCCTCCATCGTCAACATCTCTTCGGAACCGATGCGCCGCGCCATGGTTAAGGTGGGGCTGACCTACGACACCGGCGCAGACAAGATGAACGAAGCGCTGGATATTTTGAGGGCCTCCCGGCGAAGGTGCAAAGGACGTTTCCGAAAATCCGTCGGACATCACGGCCTACTTTTCGACTACACCGATTCGGCGCTGGTCATCACATTTTTACTATTACATCGAAAACAGGGGGACGTCCTGAAAGTGACGTCGGACGTGAACCTGGCCATACTGGCCTCCTTTGCAATAAGGCCCTCGGACGACGGAACCTGGCGCATTGCGGCGAACGCGACCTGAATGGCTTCCACCACCTTCCAGATAGAAAAAGGGAAATGGCTGGCCAAACGCCCGGCATCTGGGCGAAGGCGGTCGGCATAAACGGCGACCGGGCGGCCGTGATCGACTGGAACCAGACCAATCCGGAAGGCTGGGAATCGGATCGTGCGCCCGGGTGAAAATGTATTCCGACATTATTCTCTACGAACTGCACCACCGCGATTTCAGCATCGCCCCGGATTCCGGAATCCGCAACAAAGGCAAATTCTGGCCCTGACCGAAACCGGCACCAAAAAACCCCGAAGGGCAGGCATCCGGTCTGGATCACCTCAAGGAACTGGGCGTAACGCATATACACATCCTCCCCTCCTTCGACATGCGACGGTGGACGAGACGAGGCTGGCGGACAAGACCTACAACTGGGGATACGACCCGAAGAACTACAACGTTCCGGAAGGCAGTTACTCCACCGATCCGGCCAACCCGTGACACGCATCCGCGAGTTCAAGAGATGGTGAAAAAGCCTGCATCGGAACGGGATGCGCGTCGTCCTCGACGTGGTCTACAACCACACGGCCTCGGTCGACCGTTCGAACTTCAACCTTACCGTCCCCGGTTACTTTTACCGCCAGAATGCCGACGGTTCCTACTCGGACGCCTCGGGCTGCGGCAATGAGACGGCTTCGGAACGCGAAATGGTACGGCATTACATCGTCGAATCCGTCAAATTCTGGGCGCAGGAGTACCATATCGACGGATTCCGGTTCGACCTGATGGGAATACACGACATCGAAACGATGAACCGCATCCGGGAAGAAGAACTGTCGAAGATCGACCCGACCATCTTCATCTACGGCGAGGGGTGGCTTGCGGCCGACTCTCCCCTGCCGCCGGGAAAAACGGGCCGTGCGGGACCACGTCGGACAGATGGAGGCATCGCCGTTTTCTGCGACGATTTCCGCGACGCCGTGCGGGGCAGCGTTTCGACGAACACGCCTGCCGGATACGCTTCCGGAAATATCGGCGGACACTACGAACCCGTGAAATTCGGGATCGTCGGCGCCACGCAGCATCCTCAGGTAGATTACAACGGCCTGTTATACAACTCTGTGCCATATGCACATCCGCCCTTCGCCCAGGCAGTCAACTTCGTCGCCAGCCGACGGCTACGGTGATCGACAAAACTGCGGCTTTCCGTCACGGGCGACCATGCCGACGACGAAGCTGCCGCCTATCGACAAACTGATACACCGATTTTGCTCACGGCGCAGGGCGTTCAGCCTTCATCCGCCACGCCGGCGAAGAGATGATGCAGGACAAGCAGGGCGAACCAGGGCAAACTCCGCTAGCGATGCCGTCAACCGGATCGACTGGACGCTGAAAGCCGAACACCGCGCGGGCTGTTCGACTAGTCCGGCAACTGATCGCCCTGCGCAAAGCGCATCCGGCGTTCCGCATCCCGACGGCCGAAGGGCTGCGGCAGTGGCTCCGGTTCCTCGACACGGGCGATTCGGGCGTGATCGCCTATACTTTTGGGCGAACACGCCAACGGCGATGCGTGGAAAGAGATACTGGTGGCCTACAACGGCAACCGCCATCCGGCCGAATTCCGGATTCCCGAAGCGAGCGGATCGTGGTCTGCCGCGACGGCCGGATCGATCCCGACAGCCGCGAGCGTCTCTCCGGAGGTCGTCCGCATGGCCCCCTCCTCGGCGCGCTATCGCATACTGCGAATAATTCCCGGAAGTTCATCCTCCGGGGTACAAATTTTGTATTACATTGACTGTCAACCAAAATTATAAAAATTATGTATTTTTATGGTATTTACTCATCGGCTTGGCGGCCGGATGACGCCAGCCTGGGATTTTCAAGGGCAGCGGCTCCGGATTGCTGGTCAATCTGATCGTCGGTCTGATCGGCGGCATTCCCAAGCGGCTGGCCTCAGTTTTGTTCGGATGGGTTCCGACGGGCACTATGGGGAAACTTTCCTCGCCTGATCATCGGCGCCATCGTCCTGCTGTGGATCGTATCGCTGTTCACACGGCACAAAACCCGCTAAAACGATGTAATTATGGAAAAAGTATTCGACTAAAGAGAATGAAACCTACCGGGAGCACGCCGAAAAAGCGGTTCACAAGGTAGAAGAACACGGCCAGAAGGCCAGACACAACCTGCAGGAAAAACATGCAGAAAATTTGAAGGATGACGCCGAAGAGGCGGCCATCGAAGCGAAGAACGAAGCCCGAACGGGCGTTCACAAGATGGCCGGCAAAATCGAAGAGGCCGGCACAAAAGTCAAGAATGCCACCAAAGAGGCATGACCAAAGCCGCCCACAAGGTAAAGAGACGGCGACGCAGGCGGCGAACCGGATCAAGGAGAAGTATGACCCGGCAGTCCGGCAACAGAAAAGGGAAGTCTTCGGACTTCCCTTTTTGCTGCGCCCGCCTAAGCCGGTACGAGTATGCCCGGATCGGCAGCGACTTCGTGCATGAAGTCGCACCGCACGGGTTCGCTGTGCGCCTCCTGCTCCGGATAAGATTTGAGCAGGGCGGCGATCTGCGCATCGGACAGCGCGGGACTGAGCCAGCGGCTCATCGTCGGGACGGAGAATGACGGGCATCCGGCCGTTGGCGTTGTTGACGTAGCGCATCAACGGATTGGCTTCGGTAGTGATTATCGAGAATGTCGTCGTCCACGCAGCGGTCGCACGGCAGTACCAGCGATCGTAAATCCCGGCCAATGAGAAGAGGACGCTCCTTCAGGGTCACGTACAAGGGATTTTCCGATGCTGTTCATGGCGCCATCCGTAGAATCCGCTCACGGGAACCAGACACCGTCTCTGACGGATCGGAACCCGGAACGACGCGTTTTCGAAAATGGTTTCCGCACGGGCGTTGACCCGTCTGGTTGCGGACCGTCACGACATCCTCCGGTCTGCGCAGCCAATAGGGAATCAGCCCCCACCGGGAATACTGGATCTGTTCGTCCCCGGTCAGACCGGATAGGGAGGTGCGAAACGCGCAGGCACGGACGGGCGGGCGGAGATTACGGATCAGATCGGCCTTCCGGCCGAAATGCCGGGCAAGTTCCTCAGGCCCGGCAGCGAGGAAAATATGATAACACATGGCATGATAGGATTACAATTCGGACCTGCACGGCCCGTTCGAGACAAAAACGCAGGGAGCATGACGACGGTCGCCCCCTGAGCTTTTCATACGGCAAAAACTATTTCGTAGCTTTCGTAAAGTTGCCGTCCTTATCGAAATCGAGTACCGTCTTGTCCGCGAGGGCCACCTTGTAGCCGTCGGCGGTCGTCTCCATCATGACGATCCGCTGCCCCGCATAGTTGTTGCCCGCATAGGTCTTGATCTTGGCGGGAACCACCGACATGGGAACCGAACCGTTCTTCATGATGATCTGGCGAGCAATCGCCGCTGCCGCCCCTCGAAAGAGACTTGGTTGCCGCTGTTGAAGTAGACGGTGTAACTTGTCCCACGACGCCTCGCGGTCCATCTCCACGGCCTTCACCTTTTCGCCGGGGAAATTTTTTCTGAATGAATTCCTGCGAATTCTTCGGCAGTTTACCGAAATCCACCTTCTGGGGAGCAGCGTTCACGGCAAAAGCAAATACCGCAGCGATGCGACGAGTAAAAGAATTTTTTCATAATATAAAGAATTTAAGTGATGAATGATACCGGAATACCTGCAAATGGTATTCCATTGAGGTTGAAATTGTTCGAAAAATATTTTTCATGCTGAGAATCAGTTTTTTCAGGGGACGCCCAAGCCGCCGCATGTCCGGATCCGGACCTGCCGGACAGCACGAACGGACTGCGGGGCCGCCTCATACGTCCGCACCCGTAAACTAGTTTGAGGATATAGCCGATCAGAAAACTGATCCCGGCGATGCCGAAACTCAGCAAGGGCCATTTCGAAAAAACGCCGTCTGAAACTTTCGCACCGCACCACGGCGTAATAGTAATTGAACAGGGCGATCACGGTAAGGGCCGCCAGAAGCATGACTCCCAGCGCGGCAAGCCGGCACTCGAAAAAAGAGCAGATAGGGAAGTATCAGTATGGCGACCGTCACCAGATAGGTGGTTCCGGTGCAGAGGGCGGCCCGCAGCGGATGCTTCTCCCGGCCCGTTTCCGATTTGGTCGAAAGGTATTCGGAAGCCGCCATCGAAAGGGCCGGCGGCAATTCCCGTGATGCCGCCCGTAAGCGCCACGAGCCGCGGCTCGTTCAGCGCCAGCGTGAATCCGGCCAACGCCCCCGTGAACTCGACCAAAGCGTCATTCAGGCCCAGCACGACCGAACTCATATAGGACAGCCGCATTCCGCCGGCCAGGCGTCGTCAGATCCTCCCCGTGACGTCGCTCCTCCGAAGCTATCCGCACGAACTCCTCGCGTTCGGGATAGCGCGAATAGCTTGCCGCCGTGCCTTTCTTCACACTGCTCCATCTGCCGGACCACAAAAGCCCGCCCCAGCACCCGCATTATCCCCACATACCAGAAAACCCGTTTCGGATCGGGAGCACATTTCGCGTCCCGTCCTGCGCTTCAGATCGCGCAATGCCGTTTTTCGTCGTGCATGATACGCATCAGGGTCTGCCGGCGATGGGGATCTTTTTCCAGTTCGGCCAGCCGGCGGTAGACTTCGCACAAGGTGCTCTCCTCCCGTTGAAGGTTCAAAAGGTTTTTCCGTTGCATCCATATTTGCGGGGTAATTCCGCCAAAAGCCTCCCCGGCACCGGGAGTGGCGGACGTTACAATCCCGAATCCGCAAAAAAAAAATCTGCCGAAACAGCGCCCGAACCTCCGCAGGAAGAAGGTTTTTACCCCGGCGGACGAGGTCGAAAAAAAATCCATCCCCGCCTTACTGCGTGTTTTGCAGGAATATCCATCCTCCCGCTTTTCCAATCCATCCAAAAGTATTTTTCATGGCATAAATGATGCACGGAACTGCACTGGAAAAAGGGTGCCGGACAACAAATACGAGCATATACCTTAATATAAAAAGCAATAACGGTTTAACCGAGTATTAACTTAATTTAATCATTCAATTCCACTATGAAAAAAAGTACTTTTTCACCGCATTCGCTGCGGCTTTGCTTTTCGCAGGATTCGCCTTTACGGCCTGCGACGACGATGACGACAACAGCGCCCCCGGCACGAAGCCGACGATCAAGTTCGAAAACGTCATCCCGACGAAGAATTACGTCCAGAGCGGCACGTTCGCCGCCGTCGCCCCCGGTGCAACGACGTCGTTCACATTCCATGCGGCCAAAGGGCAGCGCCTGATGTTCGCCACGATGTATTCCTACCCAACGACCTGTTCTTCGCCCCAGAGAATCCGGGCATCCAGCTCTTCAACGATTCGGGCGTCCCCTATACCGGCATCATTGCCGATGCCGTGAAACTCTGGGACAACGGAACCCGCGTCAACGAACAGCCCGGCCCCAATGTCAATCATCCGGGCGTAGCCCAGGCCGGCGTAGTGACCGAAGTGAAGGGCACGGACTCGGAGGGACACAACTATCCGGCCGCATCGAGCCTGCTCCAGGTGAGCCTGACCTTCGATGCCGCACAGTCGCTGTTCACCTGTACGATCTCCAATATTTCTGCCGGCACGGCGAATGAGACCCCGTTCTCGGGCGGTGTATTCGTCGTATCGAACCTGCTCGACGGCGACCTGGTGATGGACAAACCGTTCTTCAACGTCGACCAGAAATCGGGCGTGGAGCTGACCAAGCTGGCCGAAGCGGGCAACGTCGACCCCCTGAAGTCGCTCGTAGCCGATCAGACGGGAATCATCACCACGCTGCACGGCGCCATCGTAGTAGTCTACACGGGCAACACCAACCCGATCTATCAGTTGGGACAGAAAGATGCGCAGCTGGGTCTTGCAGCGCTCGCACAGCGCGGCGATCCGGGACAGCTGAAAGCTTCGCTCGAAAAAGTCCCGCAGGTGCGCAAGATCTACACGATTACGAAGACCGCCCTGCCGGGCAAGAGCATGGAATGCACCTATGAGGCCGCAGCCAACGAAAAAGTGGCGTTCGCAACGATGTTCGGTTATTCGAACGACTGGTTCTTTGCCAACGGCCCTGAGCTTAATGCCCTGACCAAAGGCGACATAACGAGCAAGACCGTCCTGCTCGACGACGGTACGGCCGTAAGCCAGTATCCCGGCGCCGGCAACGCCCAGTTCGTATTCGGCGGCACGCTGATGCCCGAAGACAAGGCCATCAGCGCTGTCGGCGACACCTACCCGGTTCCCGCCGTCGACGGAATCGTCAAGATAACGATCTATTAAAGGATCGTCTTAAGTGTCAATTACAACCGGAGCAGGAAACTGCTCCGGTTTTTAAACCCAGCAAAACCATGTCGAACAATCAACCGCAAGAAGGCAACGCCACCCGTTGCCGTAGAAAAAAAGACGTCCAAAATTCCCTCGATGGTCTATCTGTGTGCCGGGCTGAGCGCATTGGCAGCCTCCGCCTGCATGATGTGCCGCGGCCGGAAATCCACCGCGCTGCTGGTCGGACAGTGGGCCGCCCGCTGCTGATCATGGGGCTTTACAACAAGCTCGTCAAGACCGAAGGGCACGACGGATCGGGACCGAATCACCTATTAAACCGAATCATTAAAATTACTATTATGAATAAGAATGACAAACCATGTACGGCGAGAGCCGTGAGCAGAAAAAACGAAATGCAGAACAATCCCAGAACCAACGCCAACACGAACGATCTGGACAGCCGGAGCCACAGCGGCGACAACAGCGGCATGCACGCCGGCGGCAGCCGAAGAAGGCAGCAGCTACCAGCGGCAGCAGCCGGAGAATTCGTCCGCAATACGGCTCCAAGACGGGTTCGTACTGGGAAGAGAAAGGTTCCGACAGGAACAGAGCGCCGAAAACCGGATGAACGGACAAAATCCGGACAAAGGCACTAATTACGCCGGCAATGCGGCTGGCCGCAACAGGAGTCTCAAGGCCCGTCCCCGGGAATACCACCGGGAGGGAGGCCTCCGTGAGATGAACCTCAGGCCGGCCTCCGGCATGTTCAACTTAAAACAACGAATATATGTTTTACCATTCCAAAGAACTCCAGTTCAAAGCGCGGGTATCGAAACCCGATCCCCGCTTCGCGCGGCTGCTGCTCGAACAATTCGGCGGCGGCAACGGCGAGCTGAAAGCCGCGATGCAGTATTTCGTGCAGGCGTTCGCCTGCCACAACCCCTATCCGGACAAATACGATATGCTGATGGATATCGCCACCGAGGAGCTGGCCACCTGAAATCGTCGGGGCCAATGATCCAGATGCTGCTCGCCGGCGTCAACGGCAACCTTCAAAGGATGCGGCCGAGCGCAACGACGTTTCGGCGAAAGCATTTCGAAGCGACGATTTCATCCATTCGGCCTTTTTCGGTCAACCCGCAGTTCGGCGTACTGACGGGCGGCGGTCCGCGTTCACCGACAGCAACGGCGTGCCTGGCGCGGCTCCTATGTTAATGCCAACAGCGACCTGACGACCTGCGTTCGGACATCGCCGCCGAATCGCGCGCCAAGATCGTCTACGAATACCTGATGCAGTTCACCGACGACAAAGACGTGCTCGGTGACACTCAACTTCCTGATGGCGAAGTGGCGCATTTCCAGCAGTTCGAGGCGGCACTTTGACACCATCCAGCCCATTCTCCCGCCCGGTGTGCTGCAAAGCGACCCCGCTACAGCAATATCTACCCAACCACTCGATGGGCGAGGATGCCCGCGGGCCGTGGAACGAAGGCGAAAGCATCGGCCTGGGCGAAGAGTGGCTGTATGTCGAAAACTGCGCCAGCAGGTACTGAAACCGACGGGCTCACCGAACTGAACCGCAGGGCACACCCCGCACGGAGGCTTCGGTGCGCAGCGCGGACAAGAAGCTCTCAGCAAGCAGCGCAGCAGCGAAATCCGCAAAGCTACGCCGGAGAAAAACCTCCAGTGGGAGCCAGTACGATTCGCAGGGACACGAAAGCGCCCCCGGCGCCAGCCGGTCGGACAGGATTGACGCCACCGCCGGCTTAGGTCAGAACGCCCTGGGAAATTCCGGGGCGTTCATCCTGTTTAGCATGTACTTTGCAACGAAAACGCGTAAATATTAAACATATATCGGCTTTTATGAAAAACGGAGTAATGATGCAGTATTTCGAATGGAATCTGCCCAACGACGGTAAATTATGGGTGCACCTGAAAGAGGATGCCAAACACCTGCACGACATCGGCATCACGTCGGTCTGGATACCGCCGGCTTACAAGGCCGACGAACAACAGGACGAGGATACGCCGCCGACCTCTACGACTTGGGGAGTTCACGACCAGAAAGGCAACAAATCCGCACCAAGTACGGCACGCGGCACGAACTGGAAGAAGCGGTCGCGGCGCTCCACGAGAACGGGATAGGCGTCTACCTCGACACGGTGATGAATCAGAAGACCGGCGCCGACTATACCTCGAGAAGTCGGCCTGCGAGGTCGATCCCGGTGAACCGCGAGCAAGTGATCGGCGCACCTGTCGAAGTCGAAGCGATGGACGGGTTATTCCTTTCGGGCGCGGCGACAAATATTCTCCCCTTCAATGTAGCACTGGTACCACTTCGAACCGACCAGGGTTTACGAGACCGGCAACGGCCATCTACCTCATCCAGGGCGAAGGCATTAAGTGGAGCGGAAGGCGTCGACGGCGAGAAACGGGAACTACGATTTCCTGATCTCAACGACGTGGACTTCGACCATCCTGAGGTGGTCGAAGAAATGAAAACGCTGGGGCGTATGTGGACGCAAAACGCTTCGACGGACGGCATGCGCCCGACGCGCTTCAAACACATCAAGAATGCCTTCATCGCCGACCTCCCATGCAATAACGTCCGGGCTTTCGGGCAAAGAGTTCTACGCCGTCGGTGAAAGGAGCGGCGATTTTCGAGTCGCCGGGAGGCCTACCTCGACGCCGTAGACCACCAGATCGACCTGTTCGGACGCGCCGCTTCACTTCAAACTTTTTCACGGCATCGCAGCAGGGCCGCGACTTCGACATGCGGACGCTGCTCGACACGACACGCTCGTGCAAAATACCCCACGCTGGCCGTGACGTTCGTGGACAACCACGACTGCAGCGCGGCAGCTTCGCTCGAATCGCAGGTCAAATCGTGGTTCAAACCGCTGGCGTACGGACTGATCCTGCTGATGAAAAAGAGGTACCCCCGCGTCTTCTACGGCGATTATTACAGCATGAAAGGCGAAGGGGTCGCCCCACCGTCCCATCCTCGATATTCTGCTCGTGCACGTGCCGTCCCGCCTTCGGCGAACAGACGGATTATTTCGACCATCCCAATACAGTACTTGTTTCACCCGCTCGGGCGACGCACAACATCCGGATTCCGGCCTGGCACTGCTCCTTTCCAACGGCGAGGACGGCGAAAAAGTGATGTCCGTAGGGCGTAATGCATGCCAACGAAGAAACGTGGCATGAGATCACCAGGAAGCTACGACGACGAACGACCATCGGCGACGACAGGAAGGCCCTTTTCAAAGTACACGGAGGCAAATTAGCCGTTTGGGTACGAAAAAGGATTGATTCGCATAGCATTTCCCGGCTGAGCATCATCCGCTTCAGGCTCGGTAAATATTCCGTAAATATTCGGTATCTATTTTGTGTTGTCAGCTATACCGTACATCCCGGCGGGGATGCGGTACAGGCTGGCTTTCAACCACATGGCTTCGGCCCTTCGGCTGGCGGGCAGCATTTATGTCTCACTTAATTTTTAAAAAGTCATGAAAGAGTCTAACAACAAAACCTCCGGCCACACAGTCCGGACAAAAGTAAATCGGCGGAAAAGTCGCCGCGTACGACCACTTCGCGCACCAGCTCGGCGAGCCGGGAACCGCAGCGACCGATCGTCCGGTTCAGGGCGTACTTCAGCGCCAGCAATAACAATCGAAGGCCATAACCAGTACACGAAAAATGCGCAGGGACAATCGTTAACAACGCAATTTTGTTTTCGATAGTGTGTCGCAAGGGACTGCGCTCACAAGTTTAGACAGTCCTTGCTTTCATTTTCCACGATGATATGCCCAAGCCGATGGCGGCCAACGGAAACCGGCTGAATGCCGTTAACCTCCTGCTGGTTCGGCTGGCTGCGGGCAGGCTGCCGCGTTGCACCCGCCCCTGAACCGGGCGCTTGCCCCCCTGAAGGAAAACGGCAATTTTGCAAATCTGAAAATAATTATTACCTTGCGAACCGGAAAGGAGAGGTGCAGGAGGGCTGAACTGGCCTGCCTTGAAAGCGAGTAAACCCCTTGGGGGGTGGTTTCTTTGTGGGGTTCGAATCCCCTCCTCTCCGCAGTGTGATGCCTGACCGCAGTGATCGACAGACAAAGACCGATCCTGGCAAGTCTGTGCTTTTTAGCAAAATCGCCCTATTACAGATTTCTATCATCTGTAATAGAGGCGATTTTTCATTTCAGACCTGTCAGACTACCGATCCGTCCAACGTCGTTCCGCACAAAACACATACGGCTGCCTGAAATGAAGAGAAAACCCTCCGTTCCAAACGAACGGATAAACAATATACAATTTAGTATCGCAACAAAAACATCCATTATCTACCTAAATTCAGTTTATTAGAAAAAACTATTTTTTGTTTCGCCGCACTGGTGGAATGGCATCGTTTTATATGTGCACAAGAACGCGGCGACATGCTCGTTTCCGGATCGCTTTCGTGGAGTTCGTCCAGTACGAAGACCACCGTTATCAAACAAGACGGCGACAACAAAAGCATCCAATCAGGACTTCGCTCGGCCTAAACGTCGGTGCGACGATCGCATTCAATTACTATTTCTACGATGAAACTAATCAATATTGCCATATCCATATTGGTAATCGGATACTTCATGCTTGCATCATGCAGCAGCGACGAAGGTGGAGAAAGCGGCAATGGGCCGCAGGCAACCGGCCAGAAACTCGAACGGCAAACTGGCCAAGGAAATCAAAGTAGAAGACGGCAGTGAAAAGGTTCTGAATAACCCCTTACGTGAATACAATAACATTTTCAGGAGAAAACCACCGTGCATGGCACTACCTGTACCTGAACAGCACCCATTCAGGCTGGTGGTGGATCGACGGGGAAATGATCCGTTGCCAATGGGACACGGGAGACCCCAAGACGAATGGAGCATACAGCACGGCCTTCGGCTTCGGCCACAGCCGCGTCGGGAAAATGACGGACTCGGAACTGGTAATGGTAGCCGACTACGACACGTATAGCAACTATTTCTATTATGTGTCAACTTCCGGAAGCGGAGCGGATCCGGGCTCCCGGCAGAAAAGCCCGATATCGGGTTTTACGATTTTACGGCGACCAAAACCTCGGTAACCGTAACCTATAAGATTTACAACAAAAGGATGAAGCGAAGGTTTCGGACGCCAAGATATATTACGGCACCTCCTCCAACCCCACAACGGGTAAGAACGCCTCGGTAAACGGCACCCCCATCAAAGCGACGATCAGCGGACTGAAAGCCGGGACGACCTATTACGTAAAGTGCCGGGCCACGGGTGCCGGAGGTACGACGACGAGCGAAACGAGCCGGGTCATAACCACCTATTAGAAGATGGAAACCAACATTGCCGACCAGGAAATCCTCGACAGCTATATTAAAGGAATTGGCAACGACTAACGGTCGTTGCCAATTCCCTTTTCTGCGCGCTCTTCCCATCCTGAAATCCAGCCCCGCGGCGGTCAGCGGATGAAATGCGTCCACTCCCGTTCTTCGGGCTCCGGGGCCAGACGGGGGCCGACACCGGCCTTCAGCAGTTGCGCCATGTTCCTCGCCAGCACCCGCATCGTCTGCAAGCCTTCCGGCATCTTCGCGCGCCTCGCCCGGCACCCGTCCGTGCACGCTGTTCCAATATTGCGACGACACGACGGGCATATTCGAAATCGTAAAATACTTGTTCAGGCGATCGAACGTCGCACTCGCCCCGCCACGGCGACAGACAGCCACGGGCAGCGGCAGGCTTGTAGGCCAGGATCGCGGCCGCACGAATAAAACACGCGGTCGAGCAGCGCGCAAAGCGAACCGTTCGGCCCGGCATAATAGACCGGCGAGCCGACCACAAGGCCGTCGGCCTCGGCAAAGTTCTCCCGCACGGCGGTATACACGGCATCGGAAAAGACGCAATGCCCCAGTTCCGCACATTTCCCGCAGGCGATACAACCCCGCATGGCCCTCGTCCCGATGTGGACGATCTCCGTCCCAATGCCTTGGGCTTCGAGCGTCCGGGCAACCTCGGACAAGGCGATAAAGTGTTCCTCCCTGTGGGGCTGCCGTTTATAAGCAATACTTTCATAGTGGTAATGTTTGTGTCCATGCAAAGATAGTTTTTTTTGGCATAACTTACACCGCTGCATGTTCCCTGCCGGAGGGGGATTCCCCGCCCGGAATGCGCCCTCCACAGGCAGCAATCCGCAGCCGGGATGCCCCGGGAAAAACAGGGCGGCATCCTGTGCCGCCCTGTCCGTTGCCCTAATCCTGGAAAGAGGCTTGGTCGAGCCAGTCGAGGCGCGCCGTCAGCCACTCCTTCATCGCCCGAACCTCCTGCCGGAACGCGGTTTTCACCTCGCTGTCCGCCGCTCCTCCGGTTTCAGGTTATGCCACAGCCGGTTATCTTCGACGACCGAAGCCTCGGCATAGGCGGCCTCGCCGTCCACCTGCGCCAGGATGACGGCGAGGTTGGACTTGAAATAGCCGATGCGTTCCTTGACTTTTCCGCACGAAGGCCGGATCCTGCAGCATCCGCTCGAACCACGGCGATTCGCGGTTCCAGTACCCTTCAGGGGCCGCGCCCGTCCGTACCGTTCCACTTCGTATTGCCCATGCAGATGTCGAAAATCCCAGATCGGCCCCATGTTCAGCTTCCCGCCGGGCGCGATATTCATATAGCAGCTCGTATAGAGCGACGCGTCGTTGGTCTTGGTGATCTCGCTGATCACGTACCAGTCCACATACGTATCGACGTTCAGGTACTTGGCATACCCCGTTTCGGGATCGGCGAAATCCGCACCATAGAGGGCATTCTCCGCTTCGTTGACGTAATTCCTGATCCATTCGTATTGCGGGCTCCCGGGCTCCACGTCGGGGTCTTTGATATTCATCAGGATACGCTCCGTGCGGAAATAAACGTCGTCCGGATCCAGGCGGTCGAGCTGGTCGGCCTCGAGCAGGTATCCCTCGTCGGTCACGTTCACCCGGTCTTCGGAGATCTTCATGTGCTCGCAAAGCTGGTAGGTGCCGTTGTAACGGTCATTGAGGAAAACATCGACGAAATGGGTCGTCGGCGTAAACTCCAGACAGCTCAGGTGGCCGATCGCATAGGCCGTCGCATTGCGTATCCCGCAGGCGTTGTCCATATAGTTGGCCAGCAGCACCCACGACTTGTCCTTGTTCGCCCAACAGGGACTGTTTCTTGTCGAATTTCAGCCGGTAAGGTTTCTTCGGCATGCCCCACGTACTGTTCCCGCGCCCTTTGATATTGACATCGCCCCTGAAAACGCCCGACGGACGGAGCCCGTTGTTATCCACGACTTTAAGCGACGCGGCCACATATTCCTCCTTCGAGACGACCGGTATTCCGCCGGTGTCGATATAAACCACGGGCAGCCCCGTGAAGCTGACCAGGCTGACCCTGTATTCCCGCTCCTCACCGCCTTTGTTCCTGACCGTCAGCACGACCGGGCCCGAAAAATCCACCTCGGTTTCTCCGCTGGCGATCTCCTGCGACCCCATATAAACCCCTCGCCTTCGAATTCGAACTCGGGGACGAGCACCTTGTTCTCCACCACGAATGAAGTCCTGCCGGAAATAATGCCGTCACCGACCTCCAGCACCACATCCTGCGGCAATTTCGCCGCATTCGCCGCCGTCCGGAACCGGAACGACTTGATGACGGGCGAGTTCTTCCGCGGCCCCCTGCGTCACCGTAACGGTTTCACCGTCCCGTCCGCCCCCGTCAACGTGATTAGCGCCTCGCGCCCCTTGAGGGCGTTGTTGCCATCCACGCCGACCCTGAAAGTCTTTCCCTCGCACGGCTCGTTCAGGACATCCGCGCCCAGCACGTAGCACCACTCGGCACTGACCCGGAGGCGCCATTGCTGCGGGCAGGAAACCACCAGGTCGAGGGTCGATTTCCCGGCCGGGAAATCGAGGGTTTCCGTAGATAACCGTATTCCGGGAGAGGGGTCGTCGCCCCTCTCCGCACGCCTGCAGGGCAAAGAACACCGCCAGCGCGGCAACGATGCCGATCAGTTTTTTTCATAATTCTAAATTTGAGATTAAGTCGAGGCACAATTAAAACCCGTAAAAATCAAAACTACACAAATATAACCATAATTATGAAAAAACGCGGCACATGTCAGAAATAATAAACAAGCCGCAGCCGCCTGTCGTCAGAAGCGGCTGCAAGGCACCGCCACCCCTTCGCAGGATTCCGGCCGGGCCAGGAAAACCGGGCACAAAAAGGGATTCTTTCAATCTCCCTCACTCATGCCCGACAATTTATTTGTTGCAGCATGCATCTTCAGCTTTCTCGGCACAGCACGACTTGGTCGAATCGCACTTCTCGGCGCAGCAGGATTTGGTCGAGTCACATGCCTCGGCATCGCACTGCGTCGCAGCCAGCGCAAGCCGAAGCTTCGGTCGCAGCAGCGGCAGCCCCGCTCTCAGCAGCCTTCTTGTTCGAATTACCGCAGCAGCTTACCATTGCTACGGCAGCCATGACGACAACAAAAAAAAAAATCTTTTCATAAGCGTTAAAGGTTTAATTATTAGTTATTCTGTAACGTCGCAAAGATATATATTCGTAAGAATATTGCAAATAAAAATTTCCGATATTTTCAAGGCGTGCGTATGTTGTTGGCAAGCAGGGGCATAGGCTGCACGCAGACCGTGCCAGGCGCCGAAAACGGAGCAGGGAATCCAACCTTTCAGTTCAAAAAGGTCTGCCATAGAGAACTCCTCGCTCTTCACGAATGCCTTGGGAAATGTCGATGCGATCTTACCCTTCAGGATGATGGCCTCCTCGGCCGTCAGGCAGTTTCCCACCACGACCTTGAAATAGGATTCTCGTACACCGGGTATACCATGATTCCGGGATAGGTCTCCTTGAAAAGGGCTTCCGCGGCAAGGCCCCCGGCGCGGGCATCCTGCCCGTTGTCGAAGAAGATACAGACCCTGTAACCGCGCAACCGCAGGCGCTGCCCCACGCGCGAAGCGTCGTCGACAGCCTTCTCCGCATCGCCGTACTCGGTGACGGTGACCCTGGCCGTGCCGAACGCAGCGTCGGAGACCACCGGGGCGGCCAGGCGCTCCTTGAAGGCATCGAGCGACTGCGCCCGCAGCGGAGCGAAAAGCGCCGCCGCGGCGAAAAATCACCGCTATGAAAGTCGTCAGTCTGCGCATTACTCGTCCAGATAGTTTTTCACGTCCTGCAAGGACAGCCCAAAGATATTCAAAAATTCCGACAACGGCACCATCTCTTCCGAATTTTTTACCGAAGCCGGGCCCCCGCGCCCCTCGACCGCAAACGAAACGGCGACCTGCGAAATATCGTCCTCGCGGATTTTTTTCACCATCACGTAATAAGCCATCGGGTCGGTAGTCCTCACGCGCCACAGCGACGTGAAACTTCCGGTCGTCCGGCGCGGCACCTCGACACGGCCGTGGAGGATGATGCTCATCACGCGGCTCCCGGCGTAGAAGAGATCGGACCTTCGCACGCTCAGCACCAGTTTGTACCCCGTGCCGTTCTTCACGCGCACTCCACGGCCTCGGCGCCGCCCATCCCCTTGCGTTCGACCTTTTCGACCGCTTCCAGGCGGATATTGCGCCGGGCCTTCTCGACCGCCCGGCGGCACGAAACCATCAGCAGCACACCATCGCCGTGACAATGCAGTATAACCATTTCCTCATCGCTGGCCGACACCATGCCGCCGATGCGCGGCAGTATCTTATAGGTATAGAACTCGTACAGCACCCGGAACAGCCGGTTGCGAGACGAGAACTCCAGTATAACGACCTTGCCCCGGGTTTTTATTGTGCGGGCCATCTCGCGCAGGCCGGCCTCCAGGTCGCCGAAGTTGCCGCGCGCCGAACGCTACGGTCACCACGTCGACCAGAAGCGTCCGGGGCTCGCAGGTGCTCCGCGTCGCCCACATCGAGGCACGACCCGCTCGTCGAGGCCGCGGGCGGCGACGCTTGCAGCGCGCCGTCGAGCATCTTTTCCGAGAGGTCGACGCCCAGCACGTGCACGTCCCGTATGCGGCGTGCCATCTCGATCGCCAGGTCGCCCGTACCGGTCGCCACGTCAGGGATACGGTGCGGGCGGCTGCGGCGCCACGATGCGCACCACGCGGCGGCGCCAGATGCGGTCGATGTTCATCAGGCGTATGGTTCAGCAGGTCGTATTTGGGTGCGATGTTGTCGAACATTTCGCGCACCTCCTCCTTCTTAGTCTGTCCGGTGTTATAGGGTTTCACGGTCATTCGTAACAGTTGATTCATCGGGTTTTCACGGTCGATACTATATAGGTCGGCACCACGAGCAGCGCGACGATCGCCGCCACGGCACCGGCATTCAGCGCCAGCCACAGCCCCACCCAGCGAATAAAGGGACTTCGGAGAGCAGATACCCCTCAGAGCTGAGCCGCACGACATGGAAATACCGCTGCACGAAGCACAGCCCCAGCCCCACAGCATTTCCCCACGCCAGGCCGCGCAGGGTGATGAACGACGCCCGCCACAGGAACACCTGCCGCAGCTGGCCGTTGCGCATGCCGAAGGCCTTGAGGCAGGCCGATCATCCGCGCGTACGTTCCAGCACGAGGATCAGCAGCGCCGAAGTCATGTTGAAAAACAAGCCACCACGAGCATGATGACGATTATCACGGCGGCATTCACGTCGTGCGCCTTGAGCCAGTCGAAGATGCTGGCATAAAAGTTCCGTCACGCTCGTGACAGCCAGGTTCGCCGTGGCGTCGTCCTCGTCGTAGAGGAGCGTATGCCCCAGCCTGCGGGCGAAATCGTCCGCCCCGGCCAGATCGTCGGTAAAGACCTCGTATCCCGAAATCTCGTCCGGCGCCCAGTCCGAGAGGCGCTGCACGTTGCGCAGGTCGGTCAGGATGACCGTGTTGTCCATCTCGTCCATCCCCGACGAGGTAAATCCCCGCCACCTTGAACCGGTCGCGGCGCGGCGTGTCGCCGGCCTCGACGAAGAGCATCTCCACACGGTCGCCCACGCCGAGCATCAGCCGGTCAGCCAGGCTGCGCGAAAGCAGGATGTCCTTCGTGCGGATCGAATCCCCACACGCGGGCAAATCCCCGTCGACGAGCCATCCGCGGAAGGCCGACCAGTCGCCAGGCCGTATCCACCCCCCTTGAGCATCACCTCGCCCACGGCGTCGGCCGTACGGACGATGCCGCCCTTGACGGCATACGGGCCATCGAAGCGAATCCCCGGGTCGAGCGGATCAGCCCTTCGGTGCGCGCGGCTGCGGCGCACGGGCTCCAATCGAGCGTCCCGACACCCCGCACGTCGGTCACGACGGCATGCCCGCCAAGGCCGTTACCTTGCGTGCCACCTCGTGCTTTGAACCCCATGATCACGGCCATGGCCAGGATCATCACCACCGCCACGCTCAATGCCACGGAAATCACGGCGATACGCTCCATCACCCCGGGTTTGTTATCCGGGGTGTGCTGCGCCGTCCGGCGGGCGATGAAAAGGCAAGGTTCACGGCTGCTGAATTTGCTGGAAAATTTATGCAAAAAGAAACACAATTATTTCGTATTTTTGTCCGAAATAACCCAATTAATGGAAGCCCCGCTTCGTGCAGGCGGGATCCGGGGGGGGGACGGACACGGAGCCCGGCAGCTCCGGGAACGGCCGAAGGCAAACCGGGCACCCCAAGGGACAGCTTCCGACATGGGTCGACGACAAACATATTCACGTTATTCGGATGAAAAAACAGGCTTTGGTCACAGGGGCCACATCGGGCATCGGACGCGCCACGGCGCTCCGGCTCGCGGCGGAAGGCTACGACATCATAGCGACGGGGCGGCGTAGCGAAAGGCTCGAATCGCTCCGCCGCGAAATCGAGGCGGCAGGCGGCCGCTGCACGATGCCTCGCTCACGTTCGACGTCCGCAGCGAAGGCCGTGCGCGCGCAATCTCGAACCGCTCAACGCGCGTCGACCTGCTGGTCAACAACGCCGGGCTTGCGGCCGGGCTCGAACACATCGACAAGGGGGACACGGCCGACTGGGACGCCATGATCGACACCAACGTCAAAGGGCTGCTCTATGTCACGCGCGTCATCACCCCCAAGATGGTGGCCGCAGGCGGCAGGCACGTCTTCAACATCGGGTCGATCGCCGGCACGGAACCCTACGAGAACGGCGCCGTATACTGCGCTTCGAAGCACGCCGTGCACGCCATCTCGCAGGCCATGCGCGCCGACCTGCTCGCCAACGGCATCAGGTGACGGAGATCCGTCCGGGCATGGTCGAGACGGAGTTCTCCGAGTGCGCTTCCACGGCGACAAGGAGCGCGCCGACCGGGTTTACGACGGCGTCGAGCCGCCACCGGCGAAGACATCGCCGAGGCGATCGCATGGGCGGCACAATTACCGGCCCGCCATGACCGTTAATGAAATGGTACTGATGCCCTCGCAGCAGGCGGGCGCATATTACACACACAGAAAAAACTAAACGACTATGACACACATGCTTTTTCACCCTGCTCCAGGCGGGATACTACGCCGAACCGGGTTCCGGTGCGGCACACTATTCGGCGGCGACGATGGGAATGTTCGTCCTGATCATCGTCATCGGTATCGCCGGCTATGCCGTGCAGGCACGCCGCAATCGGTCTTCCGCAAATGATATTCGAAGTCCAGTTCCCCGGCGGCCTCACGGGCGCCGAGGTGGCCGAAAGATGCTCCCGCGACAACAACATCCATAACGTCAAGGTGACGCATGTGGGCGGAAACCTGACCGACCACTTCAACCCGCAGACGATGACCGTCAACCTGAGCGACAGCGTCTGTTATTCGTCAACGAGCGTCGCCGCGGCCCGCCGTCGCGGCCCACGAGTGCCAGGACACGCCGTGCAACATGCAAGGGGCTACGCCATGACGCTGCGCTCGCAGCTGGTACCCATCGTGCAGTTCTCCTCGACCGCCGCCGCATGCTGGGTCATCATCCTCGGACTGGTGATCCTCGCCACGACACAGAACGAACTGCTGTGCTGGATCGGCGTGGGAGCTGATCGCCATGTCGGCGGTCTTCTCGCTGGTGACGCTGCCCGTCGGTGCACAACGCCTCGGCCCGCGCGCTGGAATGGCTGCAGGTCAGCCGCACGATGCAAGGGCGCCCAGGCTCGCTCAGGCGAAAGAGGCGCTGGGCTGGGCCGCACGCACCCTATCTCGTAGCAGCACTGAGCGCCGTCGCGTCGGTTCTCTACTGGGTCTTCGTAATCCTCGGACGGCGACGACTGATTTGGATAATACCCCCGAAAAAAACTGCATCCACCGGGGATGGATCGCGGCGCTGGCGCTGATCGCAGTGCTGACGGCCGTCAGTTTCATCCCCCGCAAAGTCTGGGCGGCGTCAAGCTCCGCCGGGCCAACATCCTGTCGGACATCCTGTCGTTCGAGGACGCGCGTCGCCGCCGCCGAACCTGCGCTCTTCGACGAGGACGATTTCCACGTCGACATGGCACAGGTCGCCGACGCATCGAGGCCGAGCGCATCGAAGCGGACACAGCGCCCCGCCCCCCCGTGCAAACCACCTTCGAATGGCTGCTGCGGCAGGACAGCCCGGCCGCAGGCCGGTCAGTCCCCGACACGGTGCGGCTCAACCCGGCGCTGGTGGCGATCGAGCAGTTCGCCCCCCGATTCGGGACGCCTGCGGGCGTTCTACGACACGCTGCTCTATGCCCGCCGTCCGGTGCGCATCGCCGTACTGGGCGACTCCTTCATCGAGGGCGACATCCTCACGGCCGACCTGCGCGAGAAGTTCCAACAGGCCTACGGCGGGGGAGGCGCGGGCTTCGCCCCGATGGCATCGCCCCTGACGGCCTTCCGGCGCACGATCAAAACCCAGTCGAAAGGCTGGACGGCATACAACATCATGCAGCGCAAAGCGGCGCGCCGCAGAACCTGCGCGGGCACTTCTTCGTCTCGGGATGGGTGTGCCCAGCCCTCGGAGGGCGCCTCCACGCGGTGGGAAAACACCGACTACCGGCAGCGGCTCGACTCCTGCACCGCGGCACGGGTGTTCTTCATCAGCCCCGGCGACAGCCGCATCGAACTGACGCTCAACGATTCGCTCCGCCGCGAATTCGAGGTCGAAGGAGCCGCCGCCGTCCGGCAGGTCACGGTCACGGCGCCCCATATCCGTTCGCTGGCATTCAAGGTGAACTCCGGGACGGAAGGGTTCATCGGCTACGGCGCTGTCTTCCGAAGCCGACGGCGTCGTGGTGGACAACTACTCGGTGCGCAGCAACAACGGCCAGGCGATGTTCTGGACCAACCCGTCGGTCAATGCGCAGATCAACGCCCACGCGGGTTACGACCTGGTAATCCTGCAATACGGGCTCAACATCATGCAGACGGGGGTGCACAACTACACCAACTACGCCCGACAGATCGAGAAAATGGTCGTCTACGTACAGCAGTGCTTCCCCACGGCGGCCGTGCTGGTACTGGGCGTGAGCGACCGTTCGGTGAAGACCGACGCAGGCTTCGAACCCATGGATGCCATCCCCCCCATGCTCGACTACCAGCGCGGGGCTGCGGAAAACACGGGCGCGGCATTCTGGCCCACGTGCGATGCCATGCGTTCGCTGGGCGGCATGGAACAGTTCGTCGCCAACGGCTGGGCCGGCAAGGACTACACGCACATCAACTACGCCGGCGGGCGCCGCGTGGCCTGGTCGCTCGTCGATGCGATCAACGCCGGGGCATACGAAGCCCATGCCGCCGCGGAAGCCGCACGCATCCGCCGCCAGGCCGAGCAGGCCGTACTCGACAGTGTCCGTCTGCTGAAGATCGACCGGGAGCTGCGGCCCGTCTCCGCAATCGGAAACCTCAACACACCCGGAAATGACACTCCCCGCAACGGACGGCATCCTGGAAAAACTGCAGGCGCTGCTCGCGTACGACGCCTCTTCGCCGCTGATTTTCAGCAGCGGGCTGTTCCTGTTCCTCTTCGCCGGGTTCATGCTCATATACAATGCTTTCCGCCGTGCGCCAATGGCCCGTATCGTCTACGTCATCCTTTTTTCGCTCTATTTCTACTACAAATCAAGCGGCATCTATTTCCTGCTGCTCATCTTCGCCGCCACGAGCGACTTCCTGATCGCGCAGGGCATCTACCGCGTGCGGAGCCGCGCCGCGAAACGGTGGCTCGTCGTACTGAGCGTCATGGTGAACCTCGGGATGCTGGGATATTTCAAATACACCAACTTCCTGGTCGACATCGCCAACCAGATGTTCGGGCAGGGGTTCCTCCAATTCCAGAACATCTTCCTGCCGGTCGGCATCTCGTTCTTCGTGTTCCAGTCGATGAGCTACACCATCGACATTTACCGCGGACAGCTCAAACCGCTCGGCAACTGGTGCGACTACCTTTTCTACCTCTCGTTCTTCCCCAGCTGGTCGCCGGGCCGATCGTCCGGCCCGGGACTTCATCCCCCAGATCCGCCAGCAACCCCCATCGTCGTGACGCGCGAAATGTTCGGCACGGGCGTCTTCCTGATCCTCACGGGTCTGTTCAAAAAGGCGATCATTTCGGACTACATCTCGCTCAATTTCGTCGACCGCATCTTCGACGAGCCGCTGCTCTATTCGGGCTTCGAGTGCCTGGCAGGCATCTACGGCTATGCCTTGCAGATTTACTGCGACTTCTCAGGCTATTCGGACATGGCCATCGGCATCGCCCTGCTGCTGGGATTCCGCTTCCCCAAGAACTTCGACGCCCCCACAAGTCGGCCACCATCACCGAATTCTGGCGCAGGTGGCATATCTCGCTCTCCTCGTGGCTGCGCGATTACCTCTACATTTCGCTGGGCGGCAACCGCAAAGGCAAACTGCGCACCTACGGCAACCTGCTCGTCACGATGGTGCTGGGCGGGTTGTGGCACGGTGCGGCGATCCGCTTCATCCTCTGGGGCACGCTGCATGGCGTAGCGCTGGCGCTGCATAAACTGTGGATGGCCGTCGTCCCGGGGGCCAAGGCCACCGGGGCGCGGATGCACTGGTGGAGCCGCGCGGCCGGCATCTTCTTCACGTTCAACCTCGTCTGTCTGGGGTGGCTGATGTTCCGCGCCGAGTCGATGCAGACCGTCGAACTGATGCTTCACCAGATCTTCTCCAACTTCAACGTTCCAATGATCCCGCAGGTCATCGCGGGCTACGCGGGTGTCTTCGCCCTGATCGGTGCGGGCTACCTGCTCCATCTCATGCCGGGCTGCGTCGACCGCGCGGCACAGCGCCTGGTAGCCAACGCCCCGCTGGTGTTGCAGGTCGATGGCCGCCGCGATGATCTGGTGCGTGATGCAGATCAAATCGAGCGACATACAACCGTTCATCTACTTTCAGTTTTAAAATGCGTATGACGGCCGCCTTGCATCCCGGTATGTTCTTCCCGCGGCCGACGGCCGTGTTTGCAAGTCTGGCCCCACCCCAAGCCCCTGCTGAGGGAAAGCTTCCCGCAATGCGGCAAAAACAGCCCACAGCCATTTACGACAAATCCATCGACCCATGTATACTTTCGACCACGGCCTGTTCATGGCCCCTCAATTTCGACGGCGGCACGGCCCTCGACCGCGTGATGCTCACCATCTCGGGCACGGCGATGTGGCTGCCGCTCTATGCATTGATCCTGTGGCTGGTATGGCGCCGCAGCGGCTGGCGGGGCATGTCGGTTTTCCTGGTGCTGATGCTTCTCGCCCTGGGGCTGTCGGACATAGTTTCGGGCATCTTCAAGCATAACGGCCTGCTGGGCGACATGCTGCCGCCGTTCGAACCGCGCCCGCGGCCGATGTTCACCCCCGCGCGAAGGGCTGGAGATCACGCCCGATTCGCTGCGCGCCCTGCGCCGTGCGGCAATGCCGCATGATTGGGCAGTGCACGTCCCGCCCGAGGCCGTAAGCGGCATGTACGGCACCGTCTCGGCGCACGCGGCCACGATCGTCGCGCTGGCCGTACTCTCGTGCGGTGCGATCCGCCGCAAGTGGTTCACCGCCCTGATGGTCGTCTGCACCCTCGTCATCTGCTATTCGCGCATCTACCTGGGCAAGCATTTCCCGATGGATATCGTATGGGGCACGCTCGTCGGCCTGGGACTGGGCTACGCCGCCCTGCGGGGCTACCTCAGGCTGGCACAGAGCCGGAACAGACGATTCACCCACCCCGGCTGAAGCATATTTGCGCAGAATTTATTAACTTTGCACGGTCAATAGTCCAAACATTCAAAAACACAAGATATGAGCATCGAACTCAGTGAACAGGAACAGCTCCGGAGGCAGTCGCTTGCAGCCCTGCGCGAGCTCGGCATCGACCCCTATCCCGCCGCCCGCTATGAAGTGACGGCCACGGCACGGGAGATCGCCGACAACTACGACGAGGCCCGAGGCAACTACCAGGACATTCGCATCGCAGGCCGCATCATGTCGCGCCGCATCATGGGCAGCGCCTCGTTCTTCGAATTGCAGGATCACACGGGCCGCATCCAGGTCTACATCCGCCGCGACGACGTCTGCCCCGAAGGAGACCCCACGCTATCCAACACGGTGTTCAAGAAACTGCTCGACATCGGCGATTTCATCGGCGTCGAGGGCTTCGCGTTCCACACCAACACGGGCGAACTGTCGGTGCACTGCCGCAAGTTCACGGTGCTCTCGAAGTCGATCCGCCCGCTGCCCGTCGTCAAGGCCAAGGACGGCCAGACGTTCGACGCCTTCACCGACCCCGAAGTCCGCTACCGCCAGCGCTACGTCGACCTGGTGGTGAACCCGCAGGTGCGCGACGTATTCGTCCGGCGCGCCAAGATCGTCGCCACGATGCGCCAGTTCTTCAACGAGCGCGGCTACGTCGAGGTGGAGACCCCGATCCTGCAGCCGATTCCGGGCGGCGCCTCGGCACGCCCGTTCATCACGCACCACAATGCGCTCGACATCGACCAGTACCTGCGCATCGCCAGTGAGCTGTACCTCAAGAAACTGATCGTCGGCGGATTCGACGGCGTATACGAGTTCGGCAAGAATTTCCGCAACGAGGGCATGGATCGCACGCACAACCCCGAATTCACCGTCATGGAGATTTACGTGGCCTACAAGGACTACCTCTGGATGATGGAGTTCACCGAGCAGATGCTCGAACGGGTGGCCGTGGCCGTGAACGGCACGACGGAGCCTGACGCTCGACGGCAAGCAGATCTCGTTCAAAAGCACCGTTCCGCCGCCTGACGATGACCGACGCCATCCGCGAGAAAACGGGCTACGACATCACGGGGCAGAGCGAGGAGCAGCTCCGCGCGAAGCCTGCAAGCGCCTCGGCGTCGAAATCGACGACACGATGGGCAAGGGCAAGCTGATCGACGCCATCTTCGGGCAGTACTGCGAGGAGGAGTTGATCCAGCCCACGTTCGTGTGCGATTACCCGCGCGAAATGTCGCCGCTCTGCAAGCGCCACCGCTCGAACCCCGACCTCACGGAACGTTTCGAACTGTTCGTGAACGGCAAGGAGCTGTGCAACGCCTACTCGGAGCTCAACGACCCGATCGACCAGCTGGAACGCTTCCAGGAACAGTTGCGGCTGAGCGAAAAGGGCGACGACGAGGCCATGTTCATCGACATGGATTTCGTACGCGCACTGGAATACGGCATGCCGTCGTGCTCGGGCATGGGCATAGGCATCGACCGCCTCACGATGTTCATGACCGACCAGGCTTCGATCCAGGACGTGCTCTTCTTCCCGCAGATGCGCCCCGAAAAAAAGGTCGTGAACGACCCCGTGGAGAAATATACCGCCGCCGGCATCCCCGAAGAGTGGGTGCCCGTGATCCAGAAAATGGGGTACATCACGGTCGAGGCCTTGAAGAAACTCGCCCCGGGCAAGTTCTTCAACGACCTGTGCGGCTTCAACAAAAAGAACAAGCTCGGCCTGAAGGCCCCCTCGATCGAGGAGGTCAAAAAATGGTGCGAGGAATAACGTGACAATTCGGATTTTAACAATAAAAACCTAAGAAAATGAGAAAGAAAATTGTTGCCGGCAACTGGAAGATGAATACGCTTCCCGCCGAAGGTGTAGAACTGGCCAAAGGCATCGTAGCCGGCCGCGGCGAGGTATGCTCGTGCGTCAACTTCATCGTGTGCCCCCCCTTCACGCACCTTTCGCAGGTCGCCGAGGCACTCAAGGGTTCGGACATCGCCCTCGGGGCACAGGACTGCGCCACGGAGGCCAAAGGCGCCTATACGGGCGAGATCGCCGCTTCGATGATCGCGGCGCTGGGTTGCAAATACGTGATCCTCGGCCACTCGGAGCGCCGCCAGTACTACGGCGAAACCTCCGCTACGCTTAACAAGAAGATGGCGCAGGCTTACGCCAACGGCCTGACCCCGATCTACTGCGTAGGCGAGAACCTCGAAGAGCGCGAGGCCGGCAAACACTTCGACGTGGTGAAGGCCCAGATCGAGGAGGTGGTTTACAACCTCACCGAAGAGGAGTACAAGAACCTCGTGATCGCATACGAGCCCGTATGGGCTATCGGCACCGGCAAGACCGCCTCGGCCGAGCAGGCACAGGAAATCCACGCTTACATCCGCCAGGTGCTGGCAGCCAAATTCGGCGCAGCAGCACAGGATACCGCCATCCTCTACGGTGGTTCGTGCAAGCCCTCGAACGCACCGGAGCTCTTCGCCAAGGAAGACGTCGACGGCGGCCTGATCGGCGGCGCAGCCCTCAAGGCAGAAGATTTCCTTGGCATCGGCAAAGGCTTCGCGAAATAAACCGACTCCGACACACAGAACGAATCCCCGGAACGTTGCAAGTTCCGGGGATTTTTTCAAACTTTCCTTGAAAACCATTGGCCCGCACGAAGCCGGAAGAGGGACATGAAAGCGGATAGTCCCGATAAGGGCACCATTGCCCAAGTTCTATCTGCTCCGCCCGGTACTCCCGCACCTCCGGACACGGATACCCAAGGTCGAAAACATAAAGATGCCGGTCGCCTACGGGATCGAAAAGCCCAGGTTCGTCCGTCCGAACC
>VOFC01004040.1_pt1 | contig 45804 bp, 54 predicted proteins | sample 5384161 | NCBI WGS metagenome assembly VOFC01 (sample SAMN12384722, study PRJNA508395) | human gut metagenome | isolation source: healthy gut B | host: Homo sapiens | reverse complement strand
TCAGTGTACTTCGTTCCGTATTGCTCGGCTCCGTTTTGGGCGGCTTCGATCAGCAGAGCCTCCCTGCTTTCCTGACGGAGCGGCGGTGACAAACGGTGACTGCCGATTTATGGCGGCGGTCTGACGGGCTTTCGATGGTCTGGCTGACGAACCGGATTATCCTGCTTACGGTAAAGAAAGGGAAAGCGTTCTTCGGAACGATGCGAGGCCTTCCCAGATAGGGTTGGGCGTTCGCCTTTATTAACTAATAAAAGAGAAAGGAAGAAACAAAAATGAAAAACGTATTATATAAATATTATGGGTGCACTGCTTGCGGCGCTGGCCTTCAATTGGGATGGGAGCATCCGGCAGGATTATGACTTCAGCCTCTCTTCTTGGTATCTGCAAAAGCAGATTGCAACGGGTGAAATGGAGATACGCTTTGCTCTTGACGTGAAGGAGACTATGAAAAAGGCGGAGTATGAAGAAGGGTACATCCAGATGGAAGGCAAAGGGAGAGAAGTCCGACAGTGAAGCGTATAAACTTGTGAACCGGGAGGTGAGGCTGCTGGCAGAGGTGCCGGGACTGACATGGAAAAATCCGGTGAAGCAGGTATTCACCCTCTTTTACCGTTCGACAAGTGCCAAACGCTCAACTGAAATTCTTTGTCCGATAATTTTTGCAGGGAAAGAGAATGACGGTGACGTTCCCAGAAAAAGCACTACGGGCAAAGGAATAACTGCTACACCATTATCTATCAAGAAAGACGGTGGGGAAACCTATCGTCTTTGTTTTTTATGAAATTTGCTTAATGAAAACAAATGAATAAGTAATTGTTTCGGATTGCACAAAATTTGTTTTATATTTAGCCGGAAGTTAATAGTTCAATCGCTTATGAAAACAACACTAGAATATTCCGGTATCATCAGCAGCTGTTGCTGCTGGCTTATGTCACGATGGTGAATTTTGTCTTTTTACGGTGTTTTACGCATTGCTACTTTCAATCTTGCGCCATGGCGGCCGGCATATATACCGAGGCTGTTTGATGAGGGGTGATTCCGTATTTAGTCAATACGTTACCGTATTATCTTTGCTGTTATTCATCCTTTATTCCATTTCTCCGCTAAATGTGGGTGCTACGCAGAAAAAGAAAGGATACCGTCCTTTGAACAGTTCCGATCATGAGGCTGGAACGGTTGCTTTCAGAAATGGGTATGAACCGGGAGGCTGAAACTTTATCGTAACAATGACGCACGGGTAAATGCCGCCGCATTCGGTTTCAATACGATAGGACTGACGGGCGGAGTACTCGCCGCAGCTTCGGATGAGGAGCTGAAGGGCATCATCAGTCATGAAGTGGGGCATATCTCCCCATACACGACTTCGTCTATCAGGTGTGCTTTTATTCTCGATGGAGTCGTTCGGTTACCGCTGCCTTTATGGTATATTTCTTATTCCGGCTCTGATATTCGGGATAATTGGCAGCATGGTGTTCGCATTGGTTCCGGCTTTGGGCCTTGTAGGTGAACTCATAGCGAAGTTATGGTGGGCCGTTTACAAACTGCTTCACCGGATTATATACGGCATCAGCCGGATAACTAACGTGAATATCAATAAATATGCCGAGTACCGTTGTGATGCCTATGCAGTGAAATATGGTTGCGGCGAAGGATTGCTTTCTTTCCTCCGCCGGTTGAAAAGGACGGAAAACGTTTACGGTGAGCATCCGACTTTCACCGAATATATCATGAGTACGCATCCGTCCACCGAAAAACGGATTGCACGGCTGGAGAAACTGCTGTAACCTGCGGTAAAAAAAGAATTGTGCCTATATCATTTTTTACGGATATTGGTATAGGGGAGTACGGATGCGTATATCTGCTGCATTTCTGTGGAAAAGTCATCGTAATAACAGATGATATGACCGCCGACAAGCGCATTGCCAAAAAACTCTTTTTCGGAAGTATTTTTTATTGTCCGCCTGCTTTATCAGGTCGTCATACAAGGCACGATACACCTTGTCGGTATCTGCCGGAAAAGCGGTTTCCGGTATGGCTACTGAAAGGATTATCTCGGGCATTTGCCCGCTTCACGTAGCATGACTATCGTATCCGCACCTAATAATCCGATATAGGAATGCGGATTGCAGGTGAATGTGCGATAACCTTCATTATAAAGTGAAAGGATAATCGGTAGAGTTCCATACGGATTTTATCTTCCCTGAATTGGTCGTATTTTGTTGTCTTTTCAATGGTACTGCCGGTAATGGCAACGTTCTTGTTGTACATCTTCCTGTGATTTTTTGAGTAATACCTTGTCCGTAACTTCCTGTTATGTACCAAAAAGCGGAACTTAACAGGTTCTCTCTCGGTACGACCAAGCACCCATGCAGGAAACGAGTTAAGACCGTGCCATTGGTGTATGACAAGGACTCTGCCCGTTTATTCTCCTGCATTGAATTTGGTCGTTTCGAGAAGAACAAACAGCTAAAAGCTATTCTAATATGTTATCATTCAAAATCTTTAATCTTATAACTTTCTTTTTTGGTTCAACCCTGCAAAAATAGAAAAAAGCCGGGCAACTGCATAGGGATTGCCCGACTTTTTAAGAGGATGTATTCAAGTGTGGGGTGTGGCAGGTCATCCACGGGTTCGCCGCCATAGCGAAGGCGGCAGATGTCCTTGTGGATTTCACACATGATATGCATCTGCATCCGCTTGCTGATATGGCGGCTGAGGGAACGCATGAACAGACGGTTCTCTATCAGGCTGCAAAACTTTGTACCTTCCCTGCTCACGATGCAGAGAATTTGATGTTCAAGGAAAAACTCCCTGTCGGTGGAATACTCCACGTTCAGGGGACATTCTTTATATATTTCATACGCTGGTATTTTTTAAGGTTTTACGGTGGCGGTGTGGGTGGGGTAGTCCGGCCCCTGCCCTCTGTTCTCTTGGGGGGTGGAGAAAAGATGTGCCGGATGTTGTCTCCGGCACATGCTTTCTGTTCGGCTTCAGGCGGCTTTTCCGCTTTCGGGCTTCTCCGTTTTCGGGGCGGCGACTTTCTTCTCCGTCTTTTCTGCTGTCTGCTGTTTTTCCGCTTCTTTGGCTGCTTTCTTTTCCGCTTTCTTCATTTCCTTTATCCTTTCTTCCAAACGTTCATGCCGTTTCTGATATTCTTCCTCGTGGGTGGCTTTGGCAAGTCCGTACTGGTCGGGAAAGTGCATGTTTGCGAAGTCCCTTAACAGCTTGGATGCGTTGTTGTCTCCGTGACCGTTCTCACAAAGAAAGTGACTGATGAAGTCCCGTTTGATGAGGGTCTTTTGTGCATCCGTCAGTTTGGCTACAATTTTCATCCGCTGTTTCTCGTCCAATGCGAAAGGCTGGTCCTTGATGCCGAAAAGCGGGAAAAATGCTTCCTTTGCAGTTGGGTAAGCATGGCGAAATAAATCATGCCGTCCTCGTACTGCGTGAACGGACTTTCGATAGTCGTTCTCCCGGACAATCTTTTTTCGTGTCGGCAACGGTCTTTTCAATAGAAAGCTGTCTGAAACGCTTGTCCCTCTCCTGCAATGTCCCGATAGTGACGGGGGGCGGTTTCCTTCCTGTTTATCTCCACGTAGCAGAGTTCGGGTTCCGTCTGCCCTACCTTTTACATAGGTCTTTATCCTGCCTTCCTCCTTCATGCGGTCAAGTTCCTCCACCTTTCGGGCCTATTCCTCGTTTCTGCGCTCAAAAGTCTCTACCGCTTGTTCGTACTCTTTCGCTTGGGTGAACTGCTCTTTCTTCGGTGCTTCGGGGGCTTTTGGAAATTCCCTTGCCGATACGTTATAGTCGAGTTCCTTGATTTCATGCCCTTTCTTGTCCAATTTTTGGAGTGCCGTGTCGTTTCGACTTCCGTAATAGGGTCGGGCAATCACCAACTTCGGGTCGGATTTCAAAAGTTTCTCCGTCTCTTTTGCCACATGGGCGGCATTCTTGGTTTCCAGACATTTGCGGTTTGTGCAGTGTCCGCATCCGTTATGCTCGGCAAAGAGGTTGTAGTTGGCTGCGTTGTGTGCACACGCCTTGCATTCCGTCTTGTCGAACTTGTATTGCTCAAGGTCGGTTGTGTAGTATTTCTCAGAATGTTTCTTGAACAGATTGAGCGTGTAACCGCTCCAATCGTCCCTATTGTCCTGACTTGAGGTGGTTCTCATATACGTCCTTTTGGATATTGGGTTCATAGGTGCTTATCTCTTCGGCTACGCTGATAGTAATTGTTTCATTGTCTAACAGTTCACCGATAGGCGCATAGAGTTCGTTCAGTTTCAAACGGGTATAGATATACTTCTCGCTCCGTCCGAAGCGGCTGACGAGTGAGTACATATCGTACCTGCCCTTTTCAAGCAGGCGTTTGAAGGCTCTCGCTTCCTCGGTGGGGCATACCTGCTCACGCTGTAAATTCTCGCTCAGTGACATGTCCTCCGCTTCATCGTCCGTTATATGGTCGTATATAGTTGCCTTTATTGTCTTTGCTCCTGCAAGCAGTGAGGCACGGTAGCGGCGTTCGCCGTAGATGATTTCATAACCGCCTCCCGTGTGTGGACGTACGGCGATGGCTTGCAAGACGCCCACTTCCCGAATGCTGTCCGCAAGTTCCTGCAAGGATGTGTCATTGAACGTCTTGCGGTGATTATCCGCACTTGGGTGTACGGCTGTGATGTCAAGGTCTGTTTCGGCTGTGGCCGTTGCAAGCGGTGTCTTGAACGTGACCTGCTGCGGTGTTTCTTCCGTAACGGTTGGGAACGGCTGCCGTTCCGAGGGCTTCCGCCACTTCGGTAGCCGTGGGCACGTCCTGCGGTGTGAGTAACATTATCGGCTTCGGGATGATTGCCAAAGCGGTTACTTTTACTGCCGGTTTCTTTCTCTGATTTCTGTACGTTGTTCTTCTGTACTTTTTTGTTCGTCTTCATAATGGTAAGTTTTTAAATGTTAATAATTAATTGAATAGTTTTCCGTCTGAAAGGTATTCCCAACCGTTGGCGTTGCTTTCTTCCGTGAAGTATTCCAAAGTCTGGGTGCTCTCCATATCATCCCGACAAGCACGGAAAAAGCTGTCGAGACATTCGTCCATAAGGTTGTCAAACGTGACATTCTCGGTGGGGGATTTCAAGAACCGATAAATCGGATCGAGAATGCAGTCATCAATGCAGTAGCCCGTAAGAGGGCAACAGATATCTACAAATATCCTGCTTTTTCGTCCTTTCATCCCGTTTCCAAAAATATTTGCGGGGTGTATAAGTCGTTCCAATGGTTGTTCATCAAATAGGCCACCAATCGCCAACCGCTCAGGCTGTCTATGCAATCTTCCTGCCTGCTACGGTAGTCATAGCTATAATTACATGCGTCATATCTCCAATTACGGCACACAATGCCGAAGCGTTCACAAAAAGGTGTCAAGAGTTTGGCGGTTCTCGTGCGTCCAACCGTAAAAAGTATCCATTGCATAACCACTGATTATACGCCTTTTCTTTGGCTTCCTCGGATAACTCGGTTATCCGAGAAAGGGTGTATGTTCTTGTTTCTGTTCTCATGTCGTTACTTTTTTATGGGTTCATTGATAGGTAGGGCGGATTGCTCCACCCTGCCGTTCATGCTGTCATACACGGATGCACGTGGCGAGTGCTTCCCTTACTTTCAGCTCCTGCTTCTTGGAATATATCCACCCTGCACGCCTTTCGCCCTTATAAGTGAGGTTTGCACGGAACAAACCGTTCAAGTCTTTCAGAACGTCCTTTATCGGCTTGGTGTCACCGAATACGGCTATCGCCTTTTCGCTGTATTCCACGATTTCAAGACTGAGGGTTGAAGGGGTCTGCGGTTGCTGTCGGCTGTTGTGCTTCGTTTTCCCTCTGCGGTGCTTTCATGCAAAGGTTGGCTTCATCCCCTGCGGTGTGCGCATACCGTTCTATGAACTTTTCAAGGTCACAGATAGGCTCTTTCTCAATCGTCCAACCGCTGTACTTGTTCCTGCCCAAATACATGCCGTCCCCCATGCTGTAATTTTCACGGTGTTCGTAATCTGCGTTATATTCTGCCAAATAGGCCGTTCCCTCAAAATTGGCGGCATGCTTGCGCATTTCTGAAAAGAGGTTGCGTGTATGTTTGGAAAAGCCTAAAATGACGGTTCTTACTATACTATAGTCGTAATAGTCCGTATAACTGTCGCATTCGTTCACTCAATGTGCCGATAATGGCCGCCTTTGCATCTGTCGGGACAAGGAGGCGCAAACGTTCCGCACCGATTTTGGCGATACGCTCGTATTCCTCACTTGCTTCCTCCGCTTTCTTTTCCGCTTCGGCTTTCTTCTCTTTCGCTTGGGTTAGTAAAGCGGCTGTTTCCAACGGATCCAAAAACTTGGGGTTCGCATCATCATAATAGATGCCTATCCCGAATTTTTCCGACAATGGCCGGATAAGGTCGGAAGTATGAAACTCGTGTGTTTCCAAATTGATAAGATGATAGGTTATTCCCCACTTGTCACGGGTTACTTCATACACAACATAGCTGTCATAGCTGTAGCCTTCCAATACTACCACTTGATTGACTGAAACGGTTTGAACGTCTCTGTCGTAACTTCTGTTAGCTCCTAATAAATGTACTTTGTTCATAATGAGTTGTTTTAATGATTAATATTTGTTTCAGAGTATCACGCAAAGAACAAGGATGAGAAGAGCGAGCACGCAAAGGGAAAGGAGAGCGGAAAGGATGCGCCACACGGAACGGACGAGGAAAACCACCACCGCCAAAACTGCCAACATGGGCAACCAACCGCTCCCAAAAGGCCGCCACACCACCGACAAAGGCACATACAAAACGCACCGCCACGTAGACAACAAAACCGACCGACAACCACTTCACCAAATTTTTAATGCCGGTTGGAGCGGAGCCGAAGCCTCGTTTCAAATCTTGTTGTATTTCAGTTCTCTTTTTCATAACATTGACTTTTTTTTATGCCTTGTCGGTGGCCTCACCTTGCTCGTTTCAGGGGCAGATACGGACGGGGGAAAATATGCAAGGCTTTTGGTGAAAAATTTTCAACCGCCCGGCTGGACGGATTGAAAAATTTTTCGCCAAAACCCGCAGGGCGCGAAGCGGGCTTGCAGATTTTAGGGGCCCCGACGTAGCTTCGCACCCTGAACCACGCAAGGTGGAGCTACTGACGGGATAAAATAAAAAGGGAAAAAGAACTGGGCAGGAAAATTAGCGTTAGTGTGTATTGAGCTTGGGGGCTACATCTTGCGGTGGTAATAATATGTATTGATATGGATTCAACATTCTTTTAATAAGGATAAGTCTCCTTACAAGAGCTCTTTTATCTATTTCCTCTGTCACATAGCCTATTATATTATTTTGAAAAATAGATAAATCCTCAAAATAACTTTCAAGAGTAAGCTGAAATAAAATAAAAACAGCTTTTTAATATGCTTATACATAATGTAAGTACTTTTGTCTTTATATGAATCCTCGTTAGTGCCTGTAAAATAATAAGCATAAAATTGTATAATATGAATGGATGATGATATTAAGGTGTATATTAGTTGTGGTTTTTTCTTAGTTTTGAATTATAGCAATTCAAAAGTTCTTAGTTACTTGGTGTGGTAGAAAAATATTGACTATATTGATAGTCTGTTATATTATAAATTTATTAATAAAAAAAACGTTGTAAAGTTTATTTTTATCTGAAACTTATATTTTAATGGGTATCTTAACTAACTTTTTACCTCTTAAAGTGGCAAAGAACTAATTCAAATCTGTCTATTTCAAATAGACTATATTGCGTTAATTGTTAATATTATGCAACAGATTTCTAGTTGTTTGTTTGATATTAATTATCTCTAAAGAACTTATTTAGAGTCTATTTAAATTTTCTTCAAAAAGTTTTTTTATTCTGTTTCTTCCTAAGTTTTTTTCGGTCTGTTTTCCTCTTTTTTTTCGTTAAATAGCTTGCTATGCTTCTCGTAAAACAGAAAAACATCCTCAAAAGAACTCTCAAAAGAATGCTAAATAAAATTTAAATAGGCTCTTATCTTTTTATTTTCTATGGCGTTTGATATATTCCGACGGAGATACGTTGAACTCCATGAAAAAACAGTCGCGGAAATGGGGCATGTTGTTAAAGCCTGTTCTAAAGGCTGTATCCGAAACATTATATTCCCCGGTCTGGTAATAAAGGCACAATTTCTTAATTTGATTTTTCGGACGAAACTCGTTAGGTGAGTTCGGTCAATGCTTTTACTTTACGATAGAATGCCGAATAGCTCATATTCATGCGGTCTGTCATAAAGGCAATATCTATTTTTCCTGCTCCAGATTATTTTCTTTCTATTAAAGAAGTCAATTTGGTAAGAAAAGCCTCATCCAGTTTGTTCAATTGTGGCTGGTGGAAGATGGCGTTTGCAAATCGTTGGACTCTTCTGTTATTGTAGTTGGGACGTTTGCTATAAACCGTTTGGCTAAGCGTTTCTGGATTTCCAAGTAAATTGTTGATCCGGCTTAGTAGTTTAGCACTGAAAGGCTTTAGTCAGGTAAGAATCCGCCCGCTGTTATAACCTTCCTTTTATCTTGTATAGAATCTTTTGGCTGTCAGTAAATGACCGGTATATGACTGGTGTTCATGAATGCTTTTAATAGCCTTACATAAGGCTATTCCATTCATGTTGGGCATCATTATGTCGCTTACTATGATATTAGGAGTATATTTCAATGCTAAGGCTAACCCCTCTTTCCCGTCATCGGCTTGCAATATTCTATAGGTATCTTGCAGTTCGTTTGCAATATATTCCCGGATATCTCTGTTATCTTCCACGACCAGTAGGATAGGAAGTGTGTTTTCGGGGTCTTCTTCCACAATTTCTTTTTGCAGGAATTGCTGAATCCTCTTCTTTTTATGCAGTGCCTCGGGGTAATCATAGTCAGTCTTTATGCGAAAGAAGAAAGTGGTTCCTTTTTCAAGCACGCTTTCTACGTCCAATGAGCCATGATGCAAATCAACGAGTGACTTCACCAATGCCAGTCCGATGCCGGTACCCGAAGCTTGGTGCTTACCTTTCGCCTGATAGTATCGGTCGTAGATGTGTGGCAAAGACTCGGCATCGATGCCATAGCCGGTATCTGCCACGACCATTTCTACATAACTCGTGCCGTTTGCCTTTATCTGGTGCATAGAGAGAGTTATCTGGCCTGCCGGTGTATATTTGATGGCATTGGACAGTAGATTGTTGAGTATGATGGTGATGATTTCAGCATCGAAATAGACAGTCTTTTTCATAGGTTCTACTTCGATGTTGAAAGTCACATGTTCATTCCTGTTCAGTTCTTTGTATTTCAATCCTATCTCTGTAACCAAGTTGTTTAGATTTCCTTTGACTACTGTCAGTTGGCGGTTTTGAGTTTCTGTCTTTGGCGGAACTCCATTAGCTGGTTGATAAGATTGAGCAGTTGTACGGCACTACGATAGATGGTCTGTATCTTTGTGCGGAAAGGAGTAGGCATGCTTCTGTTGTCCTTTAAATCTTCCAATGGACCGATAATCAGCGTGAGCGGTATTGCGTAGCTCGTGTGTGCAATGTTTGTATAAAACGCAGCCGCTCACTGTTCAGTTCGTGTTCCTTTTTGCCGATTCTTTTTTTCCATTTCAAGGACTTTTCTCTATGTCCAAAGAATTTTTTTGCAGTAAAAGTCTCTTTTTTTATATGAGCGGAAAATGAAATATATCAAAATCAATGCCAGCAATGTATAAAACAAATAGGCATACCAGGCTCTCCAAAACGGAGGATTGACAATGATGTGTAGAGGAACAATGTTGTCCTCATTCCATCCTCCGTTTTTTAGGCGTGCCTTATCTTGAATGTATATTTGCCTGGCGTGACATTGCGGAAAGTAATGGTATTGTCATCTTCTGTATTATACCAAGAGTTATCCATTCCTTCCATCATATAAGCATATTCCACTTGCCCATTCTGTGCATAGTCTGCTGTGGAAAATGAAATGCGAAATGTGTTCCGGTCATAAGGTAAACGAATGAATCCCTCGTTGTCCGGTGTCATTGTTTCCGATTTTCGTCCTCCCTCTTGTGTATTGAAGCTTTCACAGGATATGATTTCTATAGAAGAAACGGTTTCGTTGGCTTCAATTGTTTGCGGATTGAAATAGCAAACTCCATGTAACGAACCAAAATAGATAGTGCCATCTGGTGTTATGGTTGCCGAGCCCTCTACAAATCCTCCCATAGGAACTCCATCCTGATAATCATAATTATGGAATTTTTGCTGATAAGCATTCCAACAGGCTATGCCGGTATAGGTACTGACCCATATATTCCCCATCTTATCCTGTTGAATGGCCCGGATATGACTGTCTGCCAACCCATTTTTTCATCATAGACCTCTATTTGCTCCGGATAGTTGGAGTCTTTTACATAGGCTAATCCTTTATAAGTTGCAATCCATAATCCTCCTTGCCTGTCTTTGTATATTTGGTTAATGTTGTTGGAACAGAAATTTTATCTTCATGCAGATGTATAAGCTCTTTATTATTGGCATCAAGAATGTATATACCGGAACCTAATGTGCCCATCCATGTCTTCTGTTGCTTGTCCTTCATTATGGCAAAAACTGTAGGTGGCCAGTTTTCCAGCTATTCATCGCAATCTTGTTTATAGTCCCTTTACTATAAGTATATAACCCTATTTCACTGCCTATCAGCATTGTCCCGTCCTCATCTTCATAGAAAACACGGATATCCAAGTTATCCACATCCAAATCCACATGGCTGAAAAAAGTCTTTTTGTGGATTGTAGCACATGACTCTTCATCGTTGATTCCCAGCCAAAGATTATTGTTTTTATCTTTTTCTATGGTATAAATGACCGAATAGGAACGATACATATATGTGGAAAGATTCACGCGTCTGGATATCTGATGTCCGTCATATAGGGACAATTCATTTCTCCTCCCAACCATACAGTGCCATCCGGATTGGCTTTTACTCCATAAATTCGTTTCGGATTTTTGTTTCACCTATTTCATAGAAATAAGGTATGATATGAAAGTTTGATTGGTTATGGCTGATAAAATCAAGACTGAACTGTAGTTGCCAATCCATACATTGCCAAATTTATCTTCTTGTATCATTCGTGTGTTGGGAGAAGACAGACTGCTGTTAAGATGGGTAATATTCTTAAACTCTAAATTCTCAACATTTTGAGTACTAAAATTATGTAAATCCAGTAGGCTGATTCCTCCTAAATCGGAAGCTATCCAAAGATTTTCATCCTTCGTCTCTGTGATGCAATGAATGTTGTCTCCTACCAGTGAATGCTCATTTTTTGTTGTCGTGTCGGAAACAGGTGAATGTCTCTGTCATCGGATTGAACAAAGCCAGTCCGCCATTGGTTCCCACCCATATATTTTTCAGGTGGTCTATGAAGATGGAGCGTACATTATCTCCGGGAATACTTTGAGGATCATCTGGTTCATGAAGATATTTTTTGCAGTTTTCTCCTTTAAGTTGATTATTGTCATTCCATTCCCTATGTGACCTACGTATAAAGCTCCGTTCTTGTCATCTCTGCAACAGTTTCTTCCGGTCAATCCCGGAATGTTTCGGCTATTGTATGAGATGATTTTCTTTTGTCTGTTTGTCAGAAGTCTATTTCCCCACTTAAATATGCAATCCATACGCCTTTATCCCCAGCTGCCGGCATAATGTCGGTTTACACTATTGCTGGACAATCCTTCATCTGTTGTGAAATCTTTGAATTGTTGCGTCCGGCAGTCGAACAGACTGATACCTTCTTGTCTGAGCCAACCCATAGTATATTCTCTGGATGATCATAATACAAGGAGGTAAGTTCATTACTTACCAGTCCGGAATTACTTTCCTTATATACAATATTGCTCCCATTGCCGACCCATTTATTCAACCCCGCTTCCGTTGCAACCCAAACACATCCTTGTTGGTCAATTGCCATATCCAATACAAAATCGTTGGACAAGCTGTTTTAGAACTGATGTGCTTAAAAAGTTGTAAGTTGCTTGTCCGGCCAAATTTTGGAGTATGGACAAGCTGATGATAAGATATGTCAATAGATTCTTCATGCACTGTATTTTTCAATGATAAAAATTAAGCATTTGCCATTGATATGGCATAATAATTTGAATAAAGAAAGAAAAACAACCCTAAAAGATGGATTTCCATCTTCTTTAACGCCTTTATAGGCGTGGAATAGTATTTAGAAAGAATACTAACTTCAAAAAAAGAACTTTCCATCCCCCCCTTTCACGGTAAAACCTATAATTTTGTAGGGTCACTTTTGACATAACTCTTAATACATATATTTTATGACAAGAAAAAAACATTGCTGGTATTTCTCAGCTTCCTGCTTGCAACGGGTATCAATGCCCGTTCAGTTGGTTTGTTCGGACATGACAAGCTGGATGTGTCCGATACCGTTCGGTTTGCGGTCAATCCGTTTACCGGTGCCATTGACGAATTGACTGTTGAAGGCGACAAGCATCACATGAACTGGATAGTGAAAACTGACGGCAGTCAATACCCTTGGATTACGGAAAGATACAGTTGGGATTGGGTTATTTCACGCAAGTAAAAAGGACATGAAAGCCTGAAAAAGGAATGGATGCGCCCTCTTGTAGTAGAGGACGAAAAAAAAGGTTCTCTATAAGAGAGGGTGACGTACTTATCCGTGCCGAACGCAGCATGGATGGTGGTGATTTGATAGAAGAGTACACTTTACGAACAAGGGCGGAGAGCGGATCTGGTTGTACGATATAGGCATTTACACTCCATTTAATGATAATTATCCGAATTCTCAAACCTGCATCACCAATCGTTGCCATGCGCATGTATGGAATGGCGGAAGCGGTGCATACGTCAATGCGTTGCGAATGGGTTTGAAGCCCCCCCATGGGGGATGATGCTGACCGAAGGAGCCATTGATAGCTATGAGATATGGGGACGGGGCAGGAAAACGAGCAGTTCGCACATGCGTGGTATATTTGCCATGAACCTGCCGGACATGCGTCTGAATCCGGGAGAGTCGTATCGCCTGAAATGGCGGTTGTTCTCGCATGGGGGAAAAAGCGGACTTTCGTGACAAAATGTTGGACAAAAGGCGGTGTGCTTGTCTCATCAGATAAATATGTATATGAAATAGGTGAAATGGCTTACGTTACTATGCGATGCAATTCTCCGCTCCGAAACTGTACTGCAAAGATAAATGGTATCCCCGTCAAAGTCTATCATGCAAACGGCATATGGACGGTAAAACACAAAATGGAGCAGGCGGGAGAAATGAGGGTGGAGTTCTGCTATGGCAACGGAAAGAGAACCCATGCCGACTTACTGGTAATAGATAATGTAAAAAAGATTTGGTGAACAAACGCATATCGTTTATCCGCAATCGTCAGCAGATGAACAATCCTCGCGACTTGCGCGACGGGGCGTATATGGTTTATGACTGCGAGGCCGACAGCATTTATCCGAACAACACGCCCAACTGTAACCCGGTGGACCGTGACGAAGGTGCCGAGCGTGTAGGTATGGGCGTGCTGTTGGCCAAGCAATACCTCTTGTCCGACAAAAAAGACAATGATTTGAAATCCTCTCTTCTCCGCTATGCAAAATTTCTCCGTACCCGTTTGCAGACACCCGAATACGTCACCTATTCCAGTGTGGATCAAAAGAACCGGAACCGGGCATACAACTATGTCTGGATTGCCGAATTCTATTTCTATATGTATCGGGCTACGGGAAACAGACAGTTTGTCCGTGACGGTTACGAAAACGCTTCGTTCCATGTTTCGCCAGTTCGGTCATGGCTTTTACGGCATCGGTTATCCGGTATGTTTAGGGTTGCAATGTTTGAAAGAAGCCAAGATGGAGAACGAACACCAGCTACTGCTGGATGACTTCAAAACGATTGGTGACAAATTCATAGCCAACGGGGTGAACTATCCGGCCAGTGAAGTGAATTATGAACAGAGCATCGTGGCCCCGGCCCTGCAACTGCTCGCTCAAGTCTATTTGGAAACCAAGGAGCGGAGATATCTGGACGAGGTCAAGCGGCAACTTCCCGTTGTGGAGGCGTTCAACGGTTTTCAGCCCAGTTTCCACCTGAACGAGATAGCTATCCGCCATTGGGACGGGCATTGGTTTGGCAAATACGAGCTTTTTTGGCGATACTTTTCCCTCACTATTGAGTACGGTTACTGCATCGGTTTACCATTATTATGCTTTTGTGTACCGGCGATACATCTTATCAGAAGTTGGCCGAAGAGATTGTGCGCAATAACCTCTGCTTGTTTTTGAAGACGGGAAGGCTTCCTGCGCCTACATGTATCCGCATAAGGTCAATGGAGAAAAAGCGCATTTCTATGACCCTTATGCCAACGACCAAGATTGGGCATTGGTATATTGGCTACAGGTGATGAAGAATCTGTAAGAATGGTGTAACAGACATAGATGATAGGATTGGGAATCTTTCATGATAGCGAAAGATTCCCAATCTTTTTTGTGCCCCTTTTATTTAGAAAGAAATGAACCCTTTTTAGAAACATTACAAATTACGGCTTGTGCTTATTATAACTAATTTTGTCACAACTTGAAATAATATTTCCAACGTTAACAAAGACTATGAAAATATGGCAAAAATGTATTGAAAGCATGGCCGGTGGACAACACCGTGACTACCGATGACAAGGCGGACAAGATTTTCTCTTTGGAGACTACCCACAGCATCGACAAGGGAAATCATACTGGATCGCATGGTGGCAAAGAATCCTGGCGTGCGGTGCGAGACGATGGCGAATATACGCTTACAGTGACTACGCAGTACAGGGGCGGTGGCGGCGACCTGCTGAAGACACCCCGCAGCACTTCCCATACCATTTACATAGGTAAAGCACCTGAAGGCAGTGGCTCCACCGAGAAACCGGGCGGCAGTGACGGAGATTCTGATGACTCTCCGATGGACTAAAAACACTCATCGTATAGACAAAAAAATATAATAGGATAAGACATAGGCTTTTTTAAAGGTAAAAGGGAGTATTCAGGGATAACACTTTGCTTCCGCTATATTTCGGGGCAGATTCTTGACCAAGGTAGTCAAGCACTTTGACTAAGGTAGTCACGACCATTGACCAATCCAGGGCGTTCAAACAGGAACCAAATTTATTAATCTAATTTTAATACCAGAACAATGAAAACAGAGACTTTTTAAATTCTCCCGTAAGGCGACGACAGCCTTATTGCTCTGCACGGGGCTTGTGGCAAGCCAGCCGCTATCCTTGTGGGCAGAGAGAATGATTCCGGTGCCGTGCAGATTGTACAGCAACAGAAAATCACCGTGAAAGGCACAGTGAACGATGCCATGGGACCCGTCATCGGGGCCAGCGTTGTGGAAAAGAGGCAACTCTTCCAATGGTACGATTACCGACATGGATGGTAATTTCTCCTTGTCGGTGCAGCCGGGAACTGTACTCGTCGTATCGTACATAGGATACAAGACACAAGAGGTGACGGCCACTGTCGGCAAGGCAATTAACGTTACACTGCAAGAAGACAATGAGATGCTGGACGAAGTGGTTGTGGTGGGTTTCGGTACGCAGAAGAAAGTCAATCTGACCGGCTCGGTTGGCATTGCCACAGCCAAAGAAATAGAATCCCGTCCGGTAACATCAGCGGTTCAGGCCTTACAAGGTCTAGTCCCCGGTCTGAAAATCAGTACGAGCACCGGAGAGTTGGATAAGAACATGAGTATTTCTGTCCGTGGTACAGGAACTGTAGGCAGCTATTCAAGTGGTAGCCCGTTGATATTGATTGACGGCACGGAAGGGGACTTGAACACCATCAATCCACAAGATATTGAGAACATATCTGTTTTGAAAGATGCGGCAGCTTCCTCCATTTATGGTTCACGTGCACCGTTCGGTGTGATTCTTGTCACGACCAAGAGTGGTAAAGCCGGGAAAACTTCCGTAAACTACAACAACAGCTTCCGTATAGGCAGCCCTATCAATATGCCGGAATCGATGGATTCATACTCTTTTGCCGTGATGTTCAATGAAGCTTACAAAATCAAAAGGGAAGTGGACAGGTTTTTACGGACGAGGTGATGCAGAAGATGCTGGATTTTCAAGCCGGAAAACTTACCGGAGGAATGGATTCTGATCCGGCAAATCCGAATGCATGGAACTATCCGTGGTACAATGCGTATGCCAACGTAGACATATACAGTGAAATGTTTAAAAGCAGCGTATTCTCTCAGGAGCATAATGTAAGCGTGAACGGAGGATCGGAAAAGGTGACTTATTATGCTTCTTTCAATTATTTGGATCAGGGTGGTTTGCTGGAATACGGTGAAGATGGATTGAGCCGCTACAACGTGGGTGCTAAAATCAATGCCAATATCACAAAATGGCTGAAATTGAATTACAGTACACGTTTTACGCGTAATGATGTTTGGGGACCGACATCCTTCAACTCACAGTTTTATGACTATTTTGGCCGTATGACTTGGCCAAATATGCCTATGTACGATCCGAACGGGTATCCATACGGGAGAGGTTAGAATATCGCGGAAGGCGGGCAACGCGATGTACAAACTGATCGGCACTACCATCAGGCGACGTTGATTATCGAACCGATAAAAAATTGGGTCACTAATATCGAACTCAATTATCGCATTACGGACGGCGGTGTCAAGGAGACTACATTGCCCGCATACAACCATTTGCCGGATGGTTCCGTCGATGATACAAAAGCGAATTCGAGCCTGTACCAGGAAGATACAAAGGAAAACTATTTGAATTTCAATGCTTATACGTCTTATTTGCATACTTTTTAATGACACGCACAACCTGAAGGTTATGCTCGGATTTCAGTCAGAAGAAACGAAATACGATTTCTCATCCACTAAGAAATACGGTCTGATGGTTAATGGTCTCCCCAATTTGACCTGACTACCGGACTGGACGGTACAGGAAACAAGAAAGACACGGAAGTAAGTGGATATCATAATGAATGGGCTACGGTAGGCTTTTTTCGGCCGTCTCAACTATGACTATAAAGGGACGCTATTTGGCGGAAGTGAATATGCGTTATGACGGGACATCTCGCTTTCGTCGAGGTTCCAGATGGCAATTGTCTCCTTCTTTCTCTTTTAGGGTGGAACATAGCGCAAGAAGAGTTTTGGAAACCAATAGAGAATATAGCCAACTTGTTGAAAGTCCGTTTTTCTTACGGTGAACTGGGAAACCAGAATATCAACAATTGGTATCCTACTTATCGAACAATTTCTATTGGTTCACTGAATGGAGACTGGTTGCAAAATGGATTATCTCCTAATACTTCATCTGTCGGCGGCCTGATAAATACGGCTCTTACTTGGGAAAAGGTCCTACATGGGATGTTGGCGTGGATTACGGACTATTCAATAATCGCTTAACCGGTTCTTTTTGATTACTTTGTCCGTTTCACAGAAGGTATGGTAGGCCCCTTCTGCCGAACTGCCTGCAACATTGGGCATATCAACTCCCAGTTCCAACAACAGCGACTTACGGACGAAAGGCTGGGAAGTGTCAATTGGCTGGAAAGACCGTCTGAAAAATGGTTTGGGATATGGCATTAACTTGTCATTGTCAGATCAAATCACGATGATTGACTCTTATCCGGACAACAAGACATTGTCCATCGACTCCTATCTGCCAGGATACAAGGATGGACTTATTTGGGGGATATGAAACCATCGGCATAGCCAAAAGCGATGAAGAAATGCAGGCACACCTGGCTTCTCTGCCTAAAGGAGGACAAGATGCAGTGGGCTCGCAATGGGCAGCCGGTGACATCATGTATAAAGACTTGAACGGTGATGGCAAAATCAGCGAGGGAGCACGTACCTTGGGAGATCATGGCGATTTGAAGATACTGGGAGACACTTATTCGCACTACTTCTTTGGAATAGATCTGAATGCCGATTGAAAGGATTCGATTTCCGGGCTTTCTTCCAAGGCGTTTTGAAACACGACTATTGGGGTAGTGGAAACTTCACTGGCATGTTGTTCGGTGTACGCGGCGGATACAGCCGCTGGCATACACGAGGATTCAAACAGCATGAAGATTATTTTCGTGCAGAACCCGCCGGGCTGGAAGGGCATGAGCTTCCCGCTAACCTCGATTCGTACTATCCACGGCCTATTTTCTCCGATTCATCCGATGGAACCAGCTTCGAGCAAAGAATCAAAAGGTACAGAGTCGTTATGTGCAGGATGCTTCCTACATACGCTTGAAGAACTTGCAGTTTGGTTACACCCCTACCTGCTAAATTTACAAATAAGTTCGGGATAAACCGTTTGCGCATATTCGTTTCTGGTGAAAACGTTTGGACCGGGACTGGTTTGACCAAGTTGTTCGATCCGGAAACCATTAGCGGCGGTAATGGAGGAAATGCTTATCCGTTGTCACGCACGTGGTCTTTTTTGGCTTAAGTTTAACTTTATAAATTTAGAATACAATGAAGATAAGACATCTATTTTTTGACAGCTGCATCTATTTTGTGTGGCAGCATTTTTATCTCTTGTGAGGATTTCCTAGATCGGGGAACCGGAATCGTCCATCTCTCGGAAATATATTTTACCGATGCTAGCCAGTTGCAGTCATGGGCCGATAAGTTTTATTCTGCCATATTGCCCTCTTCCGGCAAAAACAGCTACGGATTTTATGCCGAAGATAAACATACGGACAATCAGATAGCTTCTGATACTCCCTAATCGCTTGACTAAAACACTGTGGAAAGTACCGCAGGACGATAGCAACTGGAAATTCGAGAATATTTATCAATTGAATTACTTCTTGGATAATGTCCTTCCTAAATTCGGTGAAAATTTAGATGGATCGCAGAACCAGATTTCGGGCGATTTACAATCTATCCGCCACTACATAGGCGAAATCTACTTTCTTCGTGCGCTCGATTACTTTAACCGCTACCAGAAGTTCGGAGATTTCCCCTATCGTTGAACATGCACTGACAGATGACATGGAGGCTACCACCGAGGCAAGTAAACGCAGTCCGCGCAACGAGGTGGCTCGTTTTATCCTTTCCGACCTAGACAAGGCTGCCACGTTGATGGATGGGATAGACTTTGCCACCACCCGGATTAACCGCGACTTGGCACTGCTGCTTAAATCACGTGTAGCCCTATATGAAGGGACATTCCTGAAATATTTCAAAGGGACAGCTTTTGTTCCCAATGGCGAAGGATGGCCAGGTAAAAAGCAAAGAATACAATGCCAATTATGAATATCCGAGCGGAAACATAGATAACGAGATAAATTTTTTCTTGGATGAGGCAATGGCCGCCTCTAAGGAAGTGGCCGAGAAATACAAAGGGCAGCTGACCGCCAACACCGGAATGCTGCAACAGGCTGCGGACGATCCGGAGAATCCCTACTATAACATGTTCTGCGATGAAGATTTGTCCAGTTATCCCGAAGTGCTGCTGTGGAGACAATATACAATGAACAAGGGAAATGATATTGCCTTGGCAGCCAACATGGGGAATTGGGGCGTTGGAATTACTCGCTCTTTTGTACAGAATTTCCTGATGGCTGACGGTACTCCCGTATATACACATGGAACGTACGCGGACGGTGATGGCTACTATATGGGCGACCAGACGATAGCCGATGTCCGTACCAACCGTGACAGTCGTTTGTCTCTTTTTTGAAAGAGCCCGGGCAAACGAACATCGTGTGGGATGACCAGCCCGGACAGAGCCTCAATTTGATAGAACCCGTACCTAATATTTATCGTAGGCGATATGCAACGTGCTTATACCACCGGATATGCTTTGCGCAAAGGCGGAGCACTCAATTCAAAATACTGCATACAGCTTAAGGGATACGTTGCATTGGTGTGCTATCGGGCTGTTGAGGCCTTGCTTAACTATATGGAAGCAAGCTACGAAAGGACTGGGACACTAGATGCCACTGCTCTCGGCTACTGGCAGGCTATTCGCAGTCGCGCCGGGATAAGCACGGACATCGATGCCACCATTGCAGCTACCGAGATGGATAAGGAAGCAGAGAACGATTGGGGGCTTATTCCGGTGGAAAGCTACTTACTGACAAGACATTGTATAACATCCGTCGCGAACGGCGGTGTGAAATGCTGGCCGAAGCTTTGCGCAACATGGATGTCTGCCGTTGGAGAGCAATGGATCAATTGATAACCAGCCCCTATGTACCCCAAGGATTTCACTTGTGGAATACGCCGATGGAGCATTGGTATGACAATAGTGACGGTACATCGGCTCTGGTATCCGATGGTACAAGCAACTCCAATGTATCGCCGTCTAGCTACAGCGAATATCTTTGCCCATTCCAAAAGACATCGAACCAGATAGGATATGGTGGATTTACTTGGAACATGGCTCATTATCTGTATCCGATACCTATAAAGCAGTTCCTGCTGACTTCACCGGATGGTACCAATGTAGAAGAATCCGTCATTTATCAGAATCCATACTGGCCAATCAAGGCTGATGCCTCAGCTGAAAAATAGATATGCTTAACAGCATACGTGTGATAGAATAGAATATGGTGTTTGGAAAACATATTCCCAGTCAAGACAGAAATAGAGATGAATTTATCCTCGTCTCTATTTCTGTCTTAATTGAGAACCGACTACCACCATAAGGGAAGATATCTTTTATAGAAGATTATCAACCTTTCTGCTATTAGCCCGGTATTTAGGTGGTATTCCATCCCTTTTAGACAGATTTTTCACCTATTTATATCCCCTTCCTTCTATAATTTTGCAGGAACCATATAATGTACAACTTTATTAATATCACGAATTGAAATAAATGTGAAATAGAGATTGGTAGTATTATCATTATGCTATTGCCGTATGAACTGTAATTGTACATTATCATATATCTTATTTTTATGTTCTTTCTTGTTAAAAAATATATCATGAGAAAGTTGAATTCGAAATTACTATATGTATTTTTGTGCGCTTTTTTTCTTTTCCGCTTTTACTAGCGGAAAGAAGGATATAATCACCATTTTTATGATAGGTGATTCTACTATGGCGAATAAAAAGTCTGAAGAATGGAAATATTGAACGTGGTTGGGGACAGATGCTTCCTGAATTTTTGATTGGCGATGTACGGGTGGACAATCATGCCATGAATGGTCGGAGTTCACAGAGTTTTATCGATGAAGGACGTTGGGATGTCGTACTCTCCAAATTGAAGAGCGGAGACTATGTATTTATCCAGTTCGGTCATAATGATGAGAAATCTGCCGAAGAGCTACATACTATTCCCGGAAGCACTTTCGATGAAAACTTGCGTAGATTTGTAAGGAGACGCGAGCAAAAGGGAGCTTATCCGGTGCTGTTTAATTCAATTGTGCGCCGGAATTTTCCACCGGAAGGGACCATTGGGCATAAAGGCAGTTATGAGACGGAGGGAAATGTGTTGGTAGACACTCATGGAGAGTATTTGGAATCACCAAGAAGAGTGGCAAAGAAATGGATGTTCCTTTTGTAGATTTGAATAAGCTGACGTATGATTTGGTAGTCAGTATGGGGGGTAGAGAAGTCAAAAAGCCTTTTCTATGTGGGTACCTACGGGAATATATGATTTCTGCCCAAAAGGAAAAAATTGATAACACCCATCTGAACATTTCTGGTGGAAAGGTGGTGGCGGGAATCGCGATGGAAGCTGTTGCCCAAAGGTTGTACCAGCACTGGCACCGTATGTACAGTTCTCACGATTCGAAGTATATGTGGCAGATTATAAGGACGATAAGAATGTGCTATCAGCTATACTTTCGATGATGGTCTGGAAGAACACTATACGCTTGTTTTCCCGGAAATGGAAAAAGTAGGTTTCAAAGGACTTTTTCTGGATATGGGGAAAAGGGATAGGGAATGTGACGGAACAGCAAGATAAACCACGTATGACTTGGACGCAAATGAAAGAAATGTTTGATAAAGGGCATGAAATATCCAGTCACGGTTGGTCACATGCAGATTTGAGGCATCTTAGTCTGGAAGAAGTGAAAGCGGAAGTTGGCAGGAATGATAGCATTATTCAGGCTGAAATAGGTGAAAGATCGCTGACTTTCTGTTATCCGTTTAATTCTTATAATGAAGATGTGTTGCGGATTGCTTCAAAAGATAGAATAGGTACACGTACGAAGCAATATGCTATAGGTGGTGAAAAATCAAAATCAACAGTTGAGTCACTGGATAAATGGGTGAAGGAGCTCATGATTTCCAATGATTGGGGAGTGACTATGATACATGGAATTTCTAATGGTTATGATGCCTTCACTTCCCCGATATATTATGGGAACATTTTCGTAGAGTGAAAATCAGGAATACGATATTTGGGTAGGTACTTTTCATGAGGTAGCGGCATATGTTAAAGAGCGGGAGGAATGTACAACTGGATATTGTGAAAAGGAATCGCAGTGGGCAGTTATACCTCGTTTGTTACTGGACAAGGAATTATTTAAATGAACCTTTGACAATGGTGCTGAATAAGAAAGGAAAAAAAGGGAAAAGTGAAGGTGTATCAAAACGGAAAGAGACTGTTAGTAAAAAACAGGATGATAAACAGGTCTTTGATTTCAATCCGTATGGGGGAACTATAAGAATAAAGTTTTTTTTGATAATCCAGCACAGCTAAAGGAACATCCGTTGGTGGAATTTATCTCGAACTTGATTCTGCCAATAGGTAGGAGAAAATATCGTTTATAAGAGCAGATTAGCAACCTTTCTGTTATTAGTCCGGTATTTAGGTAGTATTCCATCCCTTTTAGACGGATTTTCCACCTATTCATATCTTCTTCCTTCTATAATTTTGTAGAAACAATATCATGTATAACTTTATTAATGTCACGAATTGAAATAAGTATGAAACACAGATTGGTAGTATTATCATTATGTTATTGCTGCATGAACTGGTCGGCAATGGCAAACGCGAAAAAATGTTGTTCCTACAGAAAGGAAGCAACAGGTCATTTCAAATGTAGACACAAGCCTTGAAGGTACACAGAAGTATGTGTTCGGGTGACAGGTACGCCGTTTTATATGACCAATATACAGTTGCGGCTGGATTTGCTGAGATATTCTGAAGAATGGAGCATGGACTTGTGTGAAAACTTGTTGCGCAAGTGGCGGCAGACGGATTCAATACAGTGTCTGTTCCGGTACATTGGTATGAGGTGGAGCCGAAAAAGGACCGGTTCGATTGGACTATCTGGACAGTTATCTGAAGCTGGTGAATAAATATGGGTTAAAATGGAAATGCTCTGGTTTGGTGCAAACAGCGGAGGGCATGTGCAATGGCTGGGACGTCCTAATAAAAATGCCGTACACTTACACAACCGGACTATGTGCTTTATTCCCCTTCACCATCTTCTAAAGAAACAACTAGTGAATTTACCATCCGGAGAGATATGTCTGACTACACGTTGGATATTGCAGATGACCGTTTGCGCGAAAGGGAAACCTATGTGTTGAAAGAAGTAATGAACCACACCCAGCCGATTGGGATGCTGCCAATGAGAAGAAGCATCCTGTAATCGGTGTGCAAATCAATAATGAATTCATTGGGATGCGAACCACGTTTCCCAATTCGTTAGCTATTTCTTATCTGAATGGGAGTGGCGGTGCGGTGAAACAATCGGATTATGTTGTATGGACCCGTGCCAATTGTGTTTTTGGAACGTTGCCGGACGGATCCAAGAGAATGAAGCCCACAGGCTTTCAGGGAAAAAGACTAATCTTGATTTTGTAGGAATTGACACTTACCGGCATCATTTTGCTTCGGATGCCTCATTCATTGCCAGTATGCGTAACAATGTCCCATACGTTGGCAAGAATTTCCGGATGATTATGGAAACCAATTCGGGTATTCCTATCTCTGCCCAGATGCATTTGGCTGCCTTGTCGGGCAATGCTGCTTTCGACTATTATAGTATAGAAGCGCTCTATGGCAGGAATGGGAACAAGATTGTTCCGCTGGTAGGGCACTTGGACGACATACGGCGCATGAACAAGATTTTTACAGAGCGACCCGGTGGACCTTGCTACCAAGACGCATGGTTACGGATTGTTTGTACACAATTGGGAAGGCGTTGATGGAGGTACGAGTACTGCCAACAGCGGAATATCATACTCCCCTATTTATCCGACATCGCAAGGTATCAGTATTCTGCGTAGTGATACGGAGGTAGTTTTGATGAGCACCGGTGGAGGACGTTTCACATTGCCTGTTGGCATGCAAGTGGAAAGCGCATCGTATGGTTATTTCGATAAAGGTAATCAGTGGGTGGGACAAGGTAACGTCAGCTTGGGACAAACGGAATTGTTCGACACGGCATCTGACAAAAATCCGTCGGTATTCGTGGATGCAGGCACTACCGTGTTACTGAAATGCAAAGGGACCTTGTTCCCGAAACCTTATCAGATAGTCCAGGCAGAGTTTGTATCGCTCAGTTCGGATGCTGTTGCGGAATATGACATCCAGAATATTGGGTTTGCCGGGAATGGTTATGTGAAATTGCCTTCTCATGAGGGTGCATATATTGCTTGGGAACAACTGGACGGTAAGGAAGGGGGCGAACATATCATCCGCATCCGTTATTCTTTGGAGGACAACCGGCAGGCCAGCCATATTCTGACTGTGAACGGGAAATCTTATCGGATAAAACTGGAACCTACAGGAGGAGGCACTAAATATAATTATTTCAGTATTTCTGTACCGTTGCAGAAGGGGAAAAACAATACCATTCATTTGGAAACGACAGGTAACTATTATCGTCCTAATAGGGTTGTTGTGCCAGCTCCTGCAGGAAATATCGATGAAATACAGATACTATGAAAGAGTTGAAACATATCATAATATTAATCACTTATGCAGAAACGTAATTTATTAATAATCATTTTATTCTTGTTTACCGGACAATAGGATGGTCTGCCGAACGTATCTGGCAGAATTTTTGATTTCGATTGGCAGTTCCGTTTGGGAGAACAAGGTATCTATAAACCTGTCCAGCTTCCGCATGACTGGAGTATTGAACTGGACTTTAACGAAGAGGTGGGTCCTGAAAGTGGATATTTGCCGGGGGGTATAGGTTATTATAAGAAAGATTTCAATGTGCCTGCGTCTTACAAAGGTAAGCGGGTCAGCATTGTGTTCGATGGCATCTATCATAAAGCTACCATCTATCTGAACGGACAGGGAGGTAGATTACCATCGTTACGGATATACTTCATTTGAAACTGACTTGACTCCTTACTTGAAATATGGAGGAAAGAATACATTGAGCGTGAAGGTAGATCATTCGGAGAAATCGCGCTGGTACACTGGCTCGGGTATTTATCGCCACGTATGGATGCAAAGTAACCAATCCGATACATGTCAAGATGTGGGGTACATATATTACCACTCCCCGAGTGTCGGCAGAATCGGCCATCGTATCTTGTGTAACAACTGTAGCCAATACTTCGGCATTGACCGGTGAAATAGAAATTATGCAACGAATAGTGGATGCACAAGGCAATCTGTTGAAGATAAACGGCAAGAGTATGCAGCCCGAACAGAGGTTGTGATGCCGGAAAAACGGGACAAAAGATATTGCACAGTCTTTCACGCTGTCAACCCACAATTGTGGAATTTGGAAAAACCTTATCTTTATCGTTTGGAAACAATATTGAAACAAAAGGGAAAGGTGATAGACCGTTACACGACCCGTTTCGGGGTGCGGACCATCGGTTTCGATAAGGACAAAAGGCTTCTTCTTGAACGGGAAGAATATCAAGATGAAAGGTGCGTGCCTGCATCAGGATGCTGGATGCTTGGGGGTTGCCGTTCCAAACCGTTCATACGAACGCCGTCTGACTATCTTAAAAGGAGTTTGGAGCAAATGCCATCCGCTGTTCACACAATCCGCCTTCACCGGAGTTCTTGAATTATTGTGATTCCATTGGTTTTCTTAGTCGTTGACGAGGCTTTCAGGACAAGTGGAAGTCGGGATATTATGAGCAGTTCTTTGATGAATGTTGGCAACAAGATATTCGTGACATGATTGTGCGCGACCGTAACCATCCTTCCATCGTCCTTTGGAGTATCGGCAATGAATTGGCAGAAGCCACCCATGGAAGGACAACGTGGGTGGGAACGTGCCACCTTGTTGCGTGACTTCGTACATAAATTAGAACCGACACGTCCAACCATGTTGGCACTTGGCACCGGCATACGGGATAAGTTTGCTTCAGTAACTGATGTGGTAGGGTATAATTATAGCGAACTATCTTATATAGAGGACAAGAAAAAGCATCCTGAACGAATCGCCCTGATAAGTGAAAGTTATCCCCTATTATAGCTTGAGACCTTATGAGGCAGGGATTACTCTCCCAGAATCCGTGGAATTATGTGATGGAAAATGATTACTTTTTGTGGATCGTTTGTTTGGGCCGGAGTCGATTATATCGGAGAAAGCATGGGTTGGCCGAGTAAGGGATGGGCTGCTACGCTTTTCGATATGTGCATGGACGAGAAGCCTCGTGCCGCCTATTTCCGTGCGATGTGGACAGACAAGCCTGTCTTGAAAATGGCTGTCGTGGACTATAGCATAGATGAAGATCCGGTAAGGACCACTGGCAGACACCGCCTATGGTGCATGACTGGACTTTTCCATATACCGATTCACGTGTGTTGCCAATTCATACCCATCTAATTGTGACGAAGTGGTACTGATAGATCCACGTGGAAAGAAATATGGACCGCGCAAACCGAAAGACTATCTGAATAATACCATTATTTGGAATCAGCCTTATCGACCTGGGAAGGTGGTTGCTATCGGATACAAGGATGGTAAAGAGGTGTGCCGCGACAGCATTCAGACAAGTAAAATTAAAGCAGCATGTTTTCACACTTTACACCTGACAAAACCGTATTGCAAGCAGACGGACAAGACCTTGCTTTCATTGCTTTACAATTATTTGATGAAAATGGGGTGCCTGTAAGGATAAACGACCGTGTGGTAAATGCAACAGTGGAAGGCACTGGAAAATTGCTGGGGATAGATAGTGGGAGAAAATGCGTCGAGCATATCGTTTCAACAGCCATGAGCTTTCCTACTTATCAGGGCAGGTGCATGCTGGTGATACAGGCTGGACAAGTAAGGGGATGATGAGCGTAAAGGTTTGCGTAGAAGGCCTTCCTGAACAAACAATAACGATAAAAAGTACACTAATTTTTTATAATAGCAGTAAGAATGACAACATTAAAAAGATTTATTTGCTGGTTTGCTTCTTGTTATCTTCTTTCCCATTAGCTCATGGGCTGAAGGGGTGAAGCTTCAGCCGTGGAGGTAGAGGCTCCTTTCCCTATGGACTCTGTATTTTTTTGTGTATATTCCCACAGAGGATTTCTTGATAACCAAATATGGGCTAAGGCAGGAGGAAAAAAACTGAATAAAGGCAATGAGCCAAGGGCAATCACTGCCTGTCATTTGGTAGGTGGCGGTCGTGTAGTCATTCCCAAGGAGAATGGCTGACTGGTCCTATCACTTGAAAAAATATAAACCTCTATGGAGGAAGGAGCGGTATTGCGTTTTGGGACACTCCGCCCTTCAGGTTATCTTCCGGCGGTAATGACCTCATGGGAAGGCATGGAGTGTGCCAACTACTCTCCCGCTTAATTTATGCATCTGATTGCGAAAAACATCGCCATTACAGGAAAAGGGTATTGGCTCCCAAGATGGATACATGGAGAATATATGGGTTTGCCCGTCCGCAAGCTCACATGGAGGCTTTGAGGGAAGTTATATACAATGGCTTCCACTGATGTTCCTGTGGAAGAAAGGCAAATGGCTGTTGGTGAGAAAACCTCCGTCCTCATCCTGATTCATCTGAACCGTTGCAGGGAATGTGTTGCTTGACGGCTTTAAGATCAGGGAAAGTCCCTTTTTGGACTATACACCTTTATATATGTGCAAGGGGTGGCATTGTCCGTGGTCTTGATGTCAAGGCGAACGAAGCCACAACAACGATGGCATAGATTTGGAAATGAGCCAATTTCCTGATAGAGGAGTACCAAGTTTGACCAGGGAGATGATGCTGTAGTTATTAAATCGGGGCAAAGAAACCGAGATGCGTGGAGATTGGGCACCCACTTGTGAGAAATATCGTTGTACGTAATTGTCAGGTAATGGAAGGACATACTCTATTGGGCATTGGCAGTGAACTTGTCTGGAGGGGGTGTGCGAAAACGTTTATATGCATCATTGTGATGTACCCGCATCTGTGCATTGCTTATTCTTTTATCAAAACCAACCGAAGGCGGGAGGTGGAATCGTGGGAAAACATCTACTTGGAAGATGTTACGTGCAAGGATACTGAATATTTGGTTGGGTTGGACATGGATATTCTCTATCAATGGCGGGAGTTGGTTCCTACTTATGAGGAACGTCTTACCCCGTATCGAGGAATTCATGTGAAGGACATTCGGTGTGGTTCCGCGGATTTTGTCTATGAGTTGTGCGGTGACGAAGGTTGCCACCCAAGGACATTACTAAACATTGTAGTGGATAATTCCAGGGAGTCCCCAATCAGAGCCATCATATTACCAGGACTTACATTGGATAGTATTTGTTATTCTCATATTCGGCCGGATATGGTGACAAAACCACGGAAAAAGATGGCGCTGAAGGCGTGCTATTGTGCTGTCAAAAGAATGAATAATATTTCACAAAGGGCTAAAGAAGTTAGAAAAGTTGTCGCCCGCTCCCCGGGCGACTTAGAAGTTAAAGTCAATAGACAATATATTGGCAGCAATGTATCGGCTTAACTTCCTAACTTCTTTCTGCCCCTCCTCCGGTATCAAGTTTACCCCTGTCTATATCGTTTCTGATATTCGGATGGAGGAATGCCATATTCTTTTTTGAAACAATCGCGGAAGTGTGCCATATGTTAAAGCCGGTCATTAGAGGCGGCTTCTGACACATTATGTTCTCCTGTAAGTAATAGATGTGCACTATTTCTTAGCTTAATCTTTCGAACAAATTCATTGGGACTAAAGTTCTGTCAAAGCTTTTTACTTTTACGATAGAAGGCAGAATAACTCATGTTCATACAATCAATCATAAAAGCGGTGTCTATTTTCTCTACATCCAGATTATCTTCTATCAATGAAGTCAATTTAGAGAAAAAGGCTTCGTCCAATCTGTTCAATTGCGGATGAGGGGATGAAGTAGATTGTCGCTTTCGGTGTTCTTGACCACCGTAGACGGAACATTTTCCACAATTTGCCGGGCAAGGCGTTTCCGCATCTCCAACAAGTTCTTGATGCGACTCCTCAATAGTTTCGCACTGAAAGGTTTGGTCAAGTAAGAGTCGGCTCCACTGTCGTACCCCTCTTCTTTATCTTGTATGGAGTCCTTGGCTGTAAGGAGGATGACAGGGATGTGGCTGGTATTCATGTTCTCCTTGATGCCCTTGCACATGGCTATGCCATCCATTACCGGCATCATGATATCGCTTACTATAATATTTGGAGTGTATCTTAACGCCAAAATCAGACCCTCCTTTCCGTTATTGGCTTGCAATATTTTATATGTATCTTGTAATTCATTGGCTATATATTCCCGGATGTCAGCATTGTCTTCCACCACCAACAAGAATAGGAATGCACTTTCCGGTTCGGCATCTTCTGCCATTTCCTTTACAACAGTAACCACTTTTTTCTTCCTTGTGCAATGCCTCGGGGTAATTGTAATCGGTTTTGTATGCGGAAGCGGAAAGTCGTTCCTTTCTCCACGGCACTTTCCACCTCCAGTGAACCGTGGTGCAAATCAACGAGCGACTTCACCAATGCCAGCCCGATACCGGTACCCGAAGCCTGGTGCTTGCCCTTCGCTTAGTATCGGTCGTAAATGTGCGGCAGGACTCTGCGTCAATTCCATAGCCAGTATCTGCCACTATCATTTCTACATAGCTTATGCCATTTGCCTTTATTCGGTGCATGGAGAGTGTGATATGTCCTGCCCGAGTGTATTTGATGGCATTGGACAACAGATTGTTAAGTATGATCGTGATGATATCCGCATCGAAATAGATATTTTCCTGTACAGGTTCCACTTTGACATTGATTCTTACATGCTCATTTTGATTCAGCTCCTTATATCTCAATCCTATTTCTGTAATCAGATTGCTCAGGTTGCCTTTACCCACAGTCAGTTGTCTGTTTGAGTTTCGGTCTTGCGGAATTCCATCAGTTGGTTGATAAGATTGAGCAGTTGCACGGCACTTTGCGGTATATGGTCTGTATTTTTTGTACGGAAAGCGGCGGGTATGCCTTTGTTATCCTTTAAATCCTCCAACGGACCGATAATCAGCGTAAGCGGGTACGTAATTCATGTGCGATATTTGTATAGAAGCGAAGCCGTTCATTGTGCAGTTCTTGTTCTTTCTGCCGATTTCTCTTTTCCATCTCCAGCGAGTTTTTCCACCTTTAAAAGAACTCTTCAGCAGCAGTCTTTTTTTTGTTGAGCGGAAGATGAGATAAATAATGCACAATATTAATAAGGTATATAATGATTTGGCACCATGTTGTACCCAAATCGGCGGATTAATGACAATGTGTATGGATGCAGTATTTTTTCATCCCATTCACCATTTTTCAGCCGTGCTTTAACTCGGAAGATATATTTTTTTTACCCGGATCTATGTTTCGGAAGGTTTATTTGTTGTTCTCCTTCGGTATCATACCACGTTCTGTCCAGTCCCTCCATTTGGTAGGCATACTCAACTAGACCTTCTTGTGCGTTTAATCTGGTACGTTTGTGAATAAAAAGCGGAATGTATTGCGGTAATAAAGGCTGATTACCCCTTTCGTCATTGGGAACTGTTGTTTCTGCTTTTTCTATTTATTATTACCTTACGGTCAAAAGCTTTCGCAAGCGATGGATAAAGTTGGATAAATATCACGTATTGTTGATGAAGTTGTGGATTGAAAAGAACAGACACCGTAGCGAGAACAAACGAATAGTTCCGTCCGGCAAGATAGTTGCCGAGCCTTCGATAAAGCCTCCTGCAGGTATCCCGTTGTGATAATCATAATTGTAGAATTTCTGGCGGTAAACATTAAAACAGGCAATCCCCAAATATAGGTACTTACCCAATATTACCCAGTTTGTCTTGCTGGATGGCTCCGGATATGGTTGTCGGCAAGTCCATACGCCTCATCGTATAATATAGTCTGTTCCGGTTTGGTCGGTATCTTTCACATAGACCAGTCCATTATATGTAGCTATCCACAGTCCGTCATCCCCGGTCTCGGTAAATTTGATTGATGTTATTGGTACGCAGGCGATTGCCGTCATACAGATCTTGTCAATTGTTTATGGTTTGCATCAACAACGTAGATTCCTCTCCCAATGTCCCTATCCATATTTTTTCGTTGTTTATCTTGCATAAGAGCGAATGCAATCGATTTCCCGTTTCACTCCGGTGCATTTCCATCTTTGGATGCTATCATGGTGGCTTACTAGACTCCTTCCTCACTTCCTATCCACATTTGTCCTTGTTCATCTTCGTAAAAAGTGCGTACATCTATATTCTCCATACCCAAATCAATACGCTTGAAAGTATCATTCTTGGGATCATAGCGTAGTACTCCTTCGTCATCAATACCCATCCAAAGTCTACCTTGGCTGTCTTGTTTCATACTATAAATAACGGAATAAGCATGTGACAAGTGTGAAGAAACATTCCATTGCTTTTTACTTTGTTGCCCTGCCAGCAGGTTAACGTATTTTCTCCTCCCCAGCCATATTTCCCCTCCGCTATTCGCTTCTATGCTATACACTCGGCTGGGTGTTTTCACTCCATCCTTTTTCACTATAGAAGGGCAGGGGGTATGGAAAAGGGGGGGCGGTTGTTCTCTATGAAGTCAACGCCAGTACTATGGTTACCCTATCCAGATATGGCCGAATTTATCCCGCATTATGACACGCGTGTTGGGGATGAAAGTCCGCTATTGATGTGAGTGATGTTCTCAAGGTGTAATTGGTCTTCCTGTCTCTTTAGCTCAAAATTGTTTAAGTCGAGTGTGCTGATTCCTCCTAAATCCGAGGCTATCCACAATACATTGTTTGTTGTTTCCGTGATATGATGTACATTGTCTCCAACCAAAGATTGGAGATTGTCGTCTTCATGGCGAAAGGAGGTAAACTCTTCTGTCATCGGATTAAATAATGCAAGCCCACCATTTGTCCCTACCCATATATTTTTTTATGGTCTATGTAAATGCTTCGTACATTGTTTCCTGGCAAACTTTGGGGATTTTGGGCATCATGATAGAATTTTTTCACCGTTTTATTTTTCAGGTTGATTATGCTCATCCCTTCAGTAATATGTCCTACATACAAATAACCGTTGTTGTCATCTCTGCAACAACGATTGCAGTCTTTCAATCCTGATAGTGTAGAAGAATTATAGACATATATCTTGTGCGTATTTCGGTTGTAATAACTTATTCCGTTATCCACATGAGTAATCCATAAACCTTCATCACCAGCAGGCATGATATCTGTGATAGCATCACTGGCAAGTCCTTCTTTGGTACTCAGGTGGCTGAATTGCGATGTATGGCAGTCGAATATGCTTATGCCTTTTGTCTGGAGCCTGCCCATACGCTATTGCTCTTCGCATCATAGTACACGGTTGTCAATTCATTGCTTGCCAATCCGGAGTTGTTTTCCCGGTATATGGTATTTCCGTTGCCAGTCCATCGGTTCAGTCCCTCTTCGGTGGCAATCCAAATAAACCCTTTTCCGTCCACGTCCATATCCCGTACAAAATCATTCGATAACCCATCGCGACTACTGATGTTCTTAAACAAGTAGTCAGACTGTGATGATGGGTATACATGAAATTGTAAGAAATAATAGTATTAGTACTTTTTTCATAATATATTCGATTAGGCTTTTTTTATTATCTTTTCTTTTTTATGTAGACAAATATTGCTTTGACAATGACAAAGATAATGTTTCATGGTGAAAGGAACAAAAAAAATGGAAATGAAGAGTATTGTCTGCCATACTTGTGTCGAAGAAAAAAGATTTCCATCGCTTTGTGAAAGATTTCCATCGTTACCGTTATTGTTTTTCCATCTGTCGTCATGCTTCTAAATATTTAGAAAGAATAGTAGCGGCATAAGGAAGATTTACCTCTCATTCGTACCTCTCATTTTCTATATATTTGCAGCGTTGATATGACATATTAGTTTATTCTATTTTTGATATATAGATAATTTTGTCATATCAATAATGCAATATTATATTGCCAATGTTAACAAAAAAGACTATGAAAGTATGGCAAAAAATGTATTGAAAGCATGGTTGGTAGACAACACGGTGACTACCGATGACAAGACGGACAAGATTTTCCAATTGGAGACTACCCGCAGCATTGACAAGGAAATCATCTTGGATCGCATGGTGGCAAAGAATCCCGGTGTGCGGCGTGAGACGATGGCACTGGGCATCGAACTGATGGAAGAAGTGGTGGCCGAAGCGCTGATGAATGGTGAGAGTGTGAACACTGGGCTGTTCCGTGGCGTGGCACAGTTCCGCGGCGTGGCGAAACAGAACGCGTGGGATGCTGCGACCAACAGCATCTATGTTTCGCTTACCCAGGGCAAGGCACTTCGCGAGGCCATTAAAGATACACGTGTAGACGTGCTGGGCGAACGCCCACAAAATTCTATATCGGCAGCGGGCAGGATGCCACCACTCGCGCAACGGACTTCAGCGCCACGGCAGGTCGCAACTTCACCCTTTTTTGGCAAGAACCTCACGGTGGCAGGTACTGACCCTTCGGTAGGTGTCACGCTCGCTTCCGCCGCCACGGAACCGTGACAAAAATAGACAATGACATGATTGTGCTGAACGAGCCTTCGCGACTCATTATCTTGCTGCCTGCATCGTTGGAAGACGGCGAGTATACGCTTACAGTGACCACGCAGTACAGAGGCGGTGGCGGTGCTCTGCTGAAAACACCCCGTAGTACCTCTCATACCATTTACATAGGCAGGGGCACCCGAAACTGGTGGCTCTACAGGGCCCCGGGAGATAGTGACGGAGATTTAAACGAAAACCCATTAGGATAGAAAAACATTATTGTATAAGCAATATAGATGAGTAAGGCATAGGTATCGTATAATTTAAGGTATAAGAAAGTATTCAGGATAACACATTTCTTCGGGCATACTTCAGACGAAACTTTAGACTAAGGTAAGCGAGAACTTTGACCAGAGGTGGTCAAGACCTTTGACTAAGTTGGTCAGTCACTTCTTCCAATGTCAGGCGAGACTTTCGTCCGAAATCCGAAGAACTTCTCACTTAGAAAAAAAAAACTAAAAGAAATTAAGCCAAATGTCTAATAAAAACAAGAAAGACAATGAAATCAGATTCATTCAGATTCTCGCGTAAGGCGACAGCCGTCTTACTGCTTTGTACCGGTCTCGTAGCGAGCCACCGATTGCCCTGTGGGCAGAGGACGGCGTGACTACTGTGCAGGCCGTGCAGCAACAGCAAGTCATAGTGAAAGGTACGGTCAGTGATGCCATGGGACCCGTCATCGGTGCCAATGTTATTGAAAAAAGGAAACAGAGGAAATGAACCATTACCGATATTGATGGAAACTTCTCGCTCAAAGTGAAACCGGGTGCCACTTTAGAAATCCACACATCGGCTATAAAACCGTAGAGGTAAAGGCTGTACCGGGAAAACCGTTGAATGTGACCTGACGGAAGACAGCGAGATGCTGACGAGGTGGTTGTTGTGGGGTACGGCACAATGCGTCGGAAAGATGTCACCGGCTCCGTCGTACAGATACGCCCACAGCCATGCAGAACGAAGCCCCCAAGACCGTGCAAGACGTGCTTCGCGGTGCACCGGGGCTGAAGGTGGGACTCGACACGTCGGCCAAAGGCGGTGGCTCACTCGAAGTCCGTGGCGACCGCTCGCTGTCCAGCTTGACGGACGGCTCTCCGATGATTGTCCTTGATAATATGCCGTTTTATGGTGAGTTGTCTGAAATCAATCCTGAAGACATTGGGCAGATAGACGTGTTGAAGAAGGATGCTTCGGCAGCAGCCGTTTATGGTGCCCGTGCGGCAAATGGCGTGGTCATCATCACTACCAAGAAAGGAAAGATAGGCAAACCTGTCATTAACTTCAGTGCAAAGGTGGGCTTCGTAACTAAAAGCCAATTATAAAGAAGTATATGATGGTGACGGTTATATGAAGTACCGTGAAGACTGGTACAAGACCGCTACTTACGGAATGAATCGAAACCGGAAAAGTATGAGGCATATCAGACGGGAACTATCAAGCCCGGTTATTATGACCGTCCCGACCGCTTGCCTGCCGGTGTTTCCATCGAAGACTGGCGCAACTATTCGGTCAATGCCGAAGGGCAGTCAGACCTCGGTATTTATGCCGACCGTGTGTTGACCCAGACAGACCAGTTGATACGTGACAACTTCCTTGCCGGAAGAACATACGACTGGTACAACAGTGCTTACCAAACCGGTATCAATCAGGATTATAATGCCAGTGTCTCCGGAGCGGGCGAGAAAATGAACTATTATATGTCCGTAGGCTATCTTCGTAACGAAGGGGTCATTCGGGGTACTGAATACCAAGCCATCCGTGCCAATATGAAATTGACTACCAACATTACCGACTGGCTGGAAGTCAGCGGCAATGTCAACTTCCAAAGCCGTAGTGATGGCGACCTGGCATTGAATGAAGGCTCCACTCTCGCCAACAGTCCCTTTGCCAACTACCGCGATGCGGATGGAAACCTTGCCGTACATCCCATGGGTGAGAAGAACACCTACAACATGGGTTATAACTACGACTTCAACCATCAATATGAGCAACTTGAAAAAGGGATATTACGTGCTGAACTCCATTTTCACAGCCAAACTGAAACTGCCGTTTAACATTAACTATTCATTCAATGCTTCTCCGCGCCTCCAGTGGTTCTACGACCGCTGGTTCCAGTCATCCGAACATCCCGATTGGGATGCGGTAAGCCACGGTGCCAACCGTAATACAGCTTCAAAATTCGACTGGTCTATCAATAACACCTTGTCATGGGACCATACTTTCGTTAAGAAACACCACGTCATACTGACCCTAGTACAAGAAGCCGAGAAGCATCAGTCATGGTCGGAAGGTATTGCCGCCCGTAATTTCCAGCCCACCGATGTATTGGGATTCCACTATGTGAATACGGCAGGAAAATTGGAGAGCAGCTTCTCTTCAGAAGATACTTATCGTACAGCTGTAGGTTTGTTGGGACGTCTGTTCTACTCTTACGATGACCGCTACATGATTACCGCCTCCGTTCGCCGCGATGCCTATTCGGCCTTCGGAGAGAAAGAACCTTGGGCCACATTCCCCTCTGTAGCCCTGGCATGGACTTTTACCAACGAAAAATTCTTCAAGTGGGAGCCAATGAGTATGGGTAAACTGAGACTCTCGTGGGGGTGAACGGAAACCGTGCCATTAACAACCCTTATCTGGCACTTGCTACCCTTGACATCGGTGCCAAGATGTTTAGTTACTTGGATGCTTCGGGCAATCTGAAAGAGATGGAATACCTGAAAATCGGTCGTATGGCAAATCCTGACCTGAAGTGGGAAAAAGAGCGAAGCCTACAACGTGGGCTTGGACTTCGGTTTCCTGAACAACCGCATCACCGGCTCTTTGAAGGCTATGTGATAAAAACCAAGGATATGATTATGGGGCGTACGCTTCCTCCTTTCACCGGTTTCGATGAGATTGCCACCAATTTGGGAGAGGTACAGAACAAAGGTGTGGAACTGACCCTCAATTCGCAGAACATGGCTATGAAAAAACTTCGAGTGGAACACCAGTTTCAGCTTTGCTTACATGAATAACGAAGTGAAGCATCTGTATGGCGAATATGAAAATGTGCTTGATGCCAACGGAAACATTGTGGGCAGCAAGGAAAAGGACGAATATGGCAAATGGTGGATAGGACGCCCCATCTCTGCGATATGGGATTACCGTGTCACCGGCATCTGGCAACCCGACGAGATTGAAGAAGCTAAGAAAAAGTAGGCCAGCTACCGGGTGACCCCAAAGTGGCCAACAACTACACGGAAGACGACATCATCAGTTCCGATGGCAGTCGTATCCCTGTTTATAACGACAAGGATAAGGGAGTTCTTGGGACAAACTACTTCTCCTTACATTCTTTCCATGCGGAACAACTTCACTATCCTGAAAATATCGACTTCTCCTTCAATCTCTATTCCTGTATCGGTTCCAAGATGAAAGACACCTCCTACCTGAACCAAGTGAACGCTTCAGAAATAGATTATGGCTTGAATCAGAGTATAAAAGAATACTGGACTCCGGAGCATCAGTCCAACACGTATGCACGGCTCAATTCTAAAGGACCTACGGGAGAAATTCACCGGCAAGGTATATTGACCGCTCGTTCATCCGTCTCGAAAAACATTTCGATTGGGTATACCTTCCGAAATCCATTGTTTCCAGATGGGGACTTTCTAATTTGAAAGGTTTATGGCACCATCCGTAATGCTGCCCTTTGGACCATGTCTCATTGGAAACTGAACGACATAGAGACCGGTGGTCTTGCACCTCGCACTTATTCTTTAGGTATAAATGTAACTTTATAAAACAGCACTCATTATGAACAACAATAGATTAAACAATAAGAAAAAGGACTGTCTGGTTTAACAGCGGCTGCATGCGGCCTCTTCTCTGCGGATGCTCGGATTTTTTGGAGCCTAAACCGCTTTCCTTCTATGACCCGACAACTCACATTTACCACAGAAGCCGGTCTGCAAGCCACCATGGCAGCTGCCGACAAGCAACTACGTGACATTTGATAAACGGTGAAAGCAATGCTTTGCCTTGGAATATCGCCTTCGGAATTGGCGGCTAACGGGAAAAACGGATGAAAGCAATCCTTTTTGGACATCAACGGTACGCTGACACCTACCAACATGCAAAGCGACCAGACCAGAGATGGTTCTGGAAATTGATGTTTATTACCCGGCATCAAGTTTCCCAATACGATTTGACCATCAACGGGGGTGGAAGGGCTTGAAGAAGCCACCAAGAATGCCTATAGGCTTTATTATTTTCATCGTGCAACTGGCTTCCTGAATCTGGTGTCTAAAGTTCAAGGACATTCCTCTGCTGGACCAAAGTCATTTCGTACCTAAACAGAATTATACCGCTACTACTGACCGCAAGGCCATTTGGATATGATAACCAAAGATATGGGGAGTTTGCCGTGGAATGGGTGCCTGAGCAAAAAGAAAAAGGCAAAAGAACAGGCTGATATCCTATAGATAAACCGGTTATGAACTGATGAAAGAAACCTTTCGGTACTTTTGTAGAGAGTGGGAGCCTGAAAACTTGGAAAGATAACCCGGTAATGTTATCTGGGATTTGCATCGTGCAGAGAAAAGCTGACGAGTGCCAACAGTCAGGAGGTAATCTGGCATTGTCAGCCGATCGGGAAAATCCTTAAATGAATTTCATACTTATACTCGAATCGTTTTGGACAGATGCTAAAAATCAAGGGACCGGATGGGAAACCTGGTGCTACGAATTTTGCCCGTAACAACGCCAAGTATAACAAAAAGTATGACTTTGTTGCGGGTCATAGGTCGTGGTATAGCCAATATCCGTCCCAATTTACTTCGCCACCCACACTTTGTGGCAGGTGAATGGTATGGACGATAAAGGTGACTTGCGCCATAGTGCTAAAGGTGGGTAACCTGGTTCCCCATGGATTCGCTTTCGAAATACAATGACCCGGCATCGGCTTATTATGGCCATGGCAAGACGGAGGTACGTCCGGATTGTTCGCAAGACACCATCCGTTCCTGGTTCATTTTTCTGTATAAAATCTATTTAAAGGATGTAGTAGCTGAAGGCAAGCCGCAAGAAAACAAACTTCAAAGGCGCAACCAAAGGGTCTATCGCCGACTGGTATATCTATCGTTTGGCTGAGACGTACCTGCTCCGCGCCGAAGCTAAATTCTACATGGGCGATGCAACCGGTGCGGCAGACGATGTAAATGAAGTGCGGAAGGCGGGCACATTGCGAACAACACTACACCACTGTTACCATCGGAACATCATGAACGAACGTGCCGTGAACTCTATCTCGAAGCGTCAGGTGGAACTAAGCCGTGTCTCCTACCGCCTTGCACTGAGTGGAAAGCCTGATGAATGGGGAATGTTTATGATGTGAATACTTACGATCGGCAAGAAGGTACTGATGCCAACGGGGGTAGCTATTGGTATCAGCGGATAGTGCATTACAGTGGCTTGTACAACACGGGCAAACCAATCAATGCCAATGGACGTGTATTCAACTACGAAATAGGTAAGCACAACCTGTACTGGCGGTTCCCAACGAGGACATCAAGAGAAAAAACACAGGCAGGCAAATGCGTCAGAATTTCGGCTACGATGGTTACGATCAAACATCACGATGTGGGGAGAATTGGGAGGATGCCGTGGCTGATGAAGACAAGACAGAATAAGATACTCAATAGGTTATAAAAGTATATGTAGTATTGTTGTCGGCGAAATACGGTTTGTTTTGGGGGATTGTATTTCGCCGACTTTGGTTCATGAGTTTTGTTGGAACCGAATAATCACCGGGCAGCGAGTCGGGAATATTAGATTCCGGCTGTGACTGAGGCTGATACCGGAAGCTATATTTTCTATTCCTAGTGATAAATGGGGAGAAACTGAAAGTTTTGTCGGGAAAGATAATCAGTAAGGGTACAACAAATGTGTTATTATGAGATTGATGATAAGAATTTTTTATTGCAATATGTTCTATAATTTTCTGTCCTTATAATCTGCAAGGACAAAATGGTGTTTCTTTAGAAACTAAATTAGTACATAAACTGACCTTAGTGGCAATTCACTAACCAAGCATCTGAAACCTTGGACAGTCCCCGTTTCTATATTCGATGTACGGAAGTATGGAGCAATAGGTGATGGGAGTACGCTGAACACCACTGCTATACAGAAGGCAATCGACGCTTGCTTTGTCGCAGGTGGAGGAACCGTAGGATAGCAGGGAGGAGAATACGTGACGGGCACTATAGAATTGAAATCCGGTGTGATGCTGGAGGTAGCCAAAGGTGCTCGCTTACTGGGTAGCACGAATTTGAAAGATTATCCAGACAAAGGTGGAACGCTTTCAAAGTGTGATGAACGTGATACACAAATACCGCATTTCGCTGATTTATGCCGAACGGGCGGAACGTGTGGGCATTTGCGGGAGGGTGAGAGATATATTTCGCGGCGAAGCAAAAAGAATTTTCCGGGACCAGAGACCATCGGAGCATTGGAAGGACGTCCTTTTCGGCATCCGCATGATAGAGTGCAACAACGTGGTCCTGAAAGGGAATCACCCTGCGCAACTCTGCCGCATGGATGCAAAGTTATATTTATTGTCGCGACTTAATATTCGATGGCATTACCGTGTTTTAACCATGCCAATCACAACAATGACGCACTTGACCCGGACGGGTGTAAGAATGTCATTGTAAGAAACTGTTTTTTTCAGTTCGCACGATGATGCCATGTGTCTGAAAAAGTGCCAGTGCCAAACCTTGCGAAACATACTGATAGAAAACTCTACCTTCTACTCCACCTGCAATGCTTTTAAACTGGGTACAGATACTCCCAAGGCGATTACCGTAACATCATCGCTCGCAAGTTGGTGCGGGGGGCCTTCCGGATGCTTCCCAGTCTTTTCTAACCGCGATGACTGCAGTACCGGTATCACATTGGCTACCGTGGACGGAGGAAACATCGAGAACATCTTGATACAAGATATAGAGATAAACCGTAGCCGTTGCCCCATCTTTCTTCGTATCGGTAATCGCGGACGCCGGCTCAACGAGAAGATGGAGCATCCCGGATATTTGAAGAACGTGGTAATCAAGAACATCAAAGGTACGGACAACCGTCTGCAAGGCTCGCTGATTTCGGGTATCAAGGAATATCCGGTAGAAAACGTTGTCATTCGCAACATGGATATTGAAACTGTGGGTGGCGGCACTCAAAAGATGGCAACTATTGGAAGTGCCGGAATTGGAAGGTGGTTATCCCGATGCACAGGATTTCCGTCGGAACGGTTTGCCAGCATTCGGTTTTTATGTGCGCCATGCACAGAATATCTATTTCAAAAACATCCACATTACGCCGAAGAAGGCCAGGAACGTCCTTTTGTTCCGTGTGGGCAAAGATGTAGAGAATCTCTGGGTGGACAGCAAGGAGATGGCGGATGTGAAATATACTTTCAGGAATCCCATTCTTGGCGGTGATTATCCGGATCCTACTATCATCAGAAGTGGAGAAGATTACTATATGACACACTCCGCCTTTAACTATCTCCCCGGACTGACTATATTCCACTCACGCGACCTTGTAAACTGGCAACCTGTTGGTGTAGCGTTGACCCGTTATTTGGGTTCTGTATGGGCGCCGGACATCTGTAAGTATCAGGAAAAGTATTACATTTATTTCACTGTGTCACAGGGTAATGATCGCTTCAGCAATCATGTGGTTTATGCCGATTCACCTGAGGGCCTTGGGTGAACCGGTGGACTTGAAAGATTGGGTACTGGATAGACCCTTGTCATGTAGTGGATAAGTTTTGGCTAGCGGTGGTTGTTTCTTAGCGGTGGGCATCAGGGTGAAATTGACGGATGACGGGCTGTCTGTAGCTGGAAAGTTGGAGAAAGTGTATGATGGCTGGCCTATCCCACAGCATTGGACGGTGGAAGGCATGGCACGCCGAGGTCCGAAGATGAAGAAGATTGGCGAATATTACTATTTTCTGAATGCACAGGGCGGTACTGCAGGGGCACCCACCAGCCACATGGCGGTGGTAGCTCGCTCAAATCGGTAGACGGACCATGGGGAAAACAGCCCTTGCAATCCGTTGATTCACACTTACAGCGGTGAGGAACAATGGTGGTCGAAAGGGCATGCCTCGCTCGTTGACACACCCGATGGCAGATGGTGGGCTGTGTATCATGCCTACGAAGAAAAGGATTATCTTACGCTGGGGCGGCAAACTTTGTTGGAACCGATAGAGATTACGGAAGACGGTTGGCTGAAAGCTCCTTTGGAGAAGAAAGTAGAAGAGGAAATACCTTCCCCCTTGTCACTGAACGGTGCGGCAGACCGTCACGCACGATTGGATGAGTTTCGCATTGGCTTTGACTGGAAATTCTACAAGCGTTACCAACAGAACGTGTACGTGTGGAAGGCGACACCTTGTGTTGCAAGCACAAGGTGGTAATCCGGCGGAATCATCGCCCATGATGTTCGTTACGGGAGCACATAAGTATGAAATCAGTGCTCGTATCGAGTGCGACAGTGCTGCCGTTGCCGGACTTATCCTCTACTATAATGACCGCTTCTATGTAGGCACGGGGGTGTGATCGGCACAACCGACACAAGTGGCGACAGGGGTAAATCGTGGCCGATCGGGACAAGGTGATTACACTGCTCTTTGGCTGAAACTGCGCAACGAAGACCATGTGGTGACCGGCTATTACAGCTACGATGGCAAAAAGTGGATGAAAGAGACATTCGGCATGGAAATTTCCGGTTACAACCATAATACGCTGGATGATTTTCAGAGTGTGTTGCCCGGCCTGTTCGTATATGGCAAGGGAAAGCACAGTTCACTGATTTTCAATATAAAGAGCTGGAATGATGCATCTTATCGTGAATATGATTACTTTTGTCATGAATTTATCGTATGAATGAAATCTTTTAATTAAAGACAGATTTATGATTTTGGATTATTTTAATGTAAGAAAGCTTGTTGTGGTCGCAACTGTGGCTTGGGTAGGAAGTTTTCAGCTTTGGGGACAGTCTGTAATAAGAACCAGCAGTACCGAGAAGGCTGTCTGGCAGCAGTCTAAGGATAGGTTGAAAAGCACGGCGGAAGTATCGCCAATATTCTCTATAACGGGAAATGAAAAAGGTACCGAATGGAAAGCATGGGGGAACGACTTTTAATGAACTGGATTGGGATGCGTTGCTGATGCTGACACGTGACGAGCAGGAAGAAATTATGTACAATCTTTTCGCTCCACAAGGTGATTTGAAGTTCACACGTGGACGTATTTCTATGAACTGTAATGATTATGGCCGTTCATGGTATAGCTGTGATGAAGTGCAAGGTGACTTGGAACTACGCTATTTTTAACATTGAACGCGACAAGCGTAGTATCATCCCTTTGATTCGTGCTGCACAGAAGTACAATTCGGCTCTCACCTTTTGGGCTTCTCCCTGGAGTCCGCCAAGCTGGATGAAAATAAACAATGACTATCCGGTGGTGAGCAGCCGTCATAATCATGCCAATCCGAACATAGACTATCTGCTTTACGGTAGCGTGGAAGGTATTGATGAAAACGAAATGCAATTCTTGGGAGAACGCAAAGGTAAGTTTCCGCGTCGGCTTGCCACGCAGGACTATTTCATTCAAGACCCGCGTTACTTACAGGCATACGCCAACTATTTCTGCAAGTTTATCGATGCTTACAAAGAGCAGGGCGTAAATATTGATATGATTATCTACCAGAACGAGGCTTATAGCTATACGCCCTATCCGGGCTGTGCCTGGACGGCAGAGGAACCGTATGTTTCAACCGGGATTATTTGGCTCCGACACTCCGTTCACGTCACCCTGAAGTGAAACTCTATTTGGGTACGTTCAATACCAATCGTCGGGACCATGTGGAGAAGATACTATCCGACGGGGAGTTGCGTAAGAGCATAGACGGCATCGCTTTCAATGGGAAGGCCGTGAGATATTGCCGGAAATACGCCGTCAATATCCCGATTACCATTACATCTGCTCGGAGAGCGAATGCGGCAACGGCAGCATGGACTGGAAAGCGGGCGAGCACACCTTTTTTTTCCTGATCAGCGACAATGCCGGCAACGGATGCGACGAATGGTTCAACTGGAACTTCCTTCTGCCCGACAATGGAACCAGCCCCTGGGGATGGAAACAAAATGCTTTGATTCAGGTGGACTCTAAAACACGCAAGTTCCGCTATACGGCGGAGTATTATGCGGTAAAGCACTTTACGCATTATGTAATACCGGGCAGTCGGATGATAAACTACTATCCGCAGAAAGAAAAAAGCTGTACACTGTGGTATGGCAAACTCCGGCAGAGGATTATGTGACGGTCATCGGTAACTTTGGTGACGCGGAACAATCCATCTCCATAGGCTTTGGAAAAAAGTTCCTCAATACAGTGGTAAAGCCCATTCATTCAATACCTATTGTATAAATCATAAGTAATTCTCATGAAAAAGTTTATATCTATATCTTTCTTCACCTGGCTGTTTGTAATGTTCAGCTATCCTCTGTTTGTAGAGGCTGCTATGCCAGAGCGGAAACAGTTGTTTGATGACAATTGGCGTTTTAAACTCGGCGATACACCCGATGCCCCTTCACTTGCATATAACGATGTCGGTTGGCGAAGCTTGGATCTGCCTCATGACTGGAGTGTTGAAGCCGATTTTGATGCGGAGGTTCCTGCCGGAAACGATGGTGGCTATCTGCCTACGGGTATTGGATGGTACCGAAAGAAGTTCCACGTAGATAAAGGTGATGGAGGGTAAGGAACTGCGCCTCTATTTTGAGGTGTTTATATGAATTCGGAAGTATTTGTCAATGGAGGCGTGCTGGAGGGCATCCATACGGTTATTCATCCTATTTCTGTGACATTACTCCTTACCTGCATTTCGGGCAGGAGAACATTGTAACAAATAGCGTGTGGATAACTCCCAACAGAAGAACTGTCGTTGGTATAGTGGTTTCAGGCATCTATCATAGGCGACTACAGAGGCGATATACATTGATGACTTCGGGCGTTTATATTCGCCCGACTCAAAAGAAGGCAGCGATGATTGGAATCTGGACATTGCCATGCGCTATATAGACAATGCCCGGACCGAGACAAACCGGAAATCAAGCATACGATTTATGATGAGGCTGGCAGAGTGCTAGTAACATCCGCAAGCGGACACACGAAGCAATCGCTCTCTGTAAGTCATCGAAACTATGGTCGCCAGGATACCCCAAATCTTTATAAGGTATGTACGCAACTGATTGTTGGAGGCAAAGTGGTAGATGAGGTAAACCGAATATGACCGGATTCGAAACATAACTTTCGACAGTCAAAAGGCTTGTTTGTGAATGGTAAACCTATACTTCTGAACGGCGGATGCGTGCATCACGACAACGGCATATTAGGTGCGTGTTCTTTCGATGCAGCCGAAGCACGCAAGGTGCGATTGTTGAAAGAAGCTGGCTTCAATGCCGTGCGTACCTCGCACAATGTGCCTTCGGAAGCCTTTCTGCATGAATGCGATCGTCAGGATTGCTCGTTATCGACGAGGCTTTTGACGGATGGCGTGATGCCAGAACAAACATGACTATTCCGTGCTTTTTGACAAGTGGTGGAAACGTGATATTGAAGCGATGGTGCTTCGCGACCGCAACCACCCTCCGTATTCTGCTGGAGCATCGGCAATGAGGTGATAGAGCGCAAGAAACTGGAAGTAATCACTACGGCAAAGAGACTTGCCGAACACGT